>Ga0316187_10000008_pt1 | contig 129138 bp, 106 predicted proteins | sample CroRivburrow1_MG_FD_204927 | JGI IMG/M metagenome (GOLD analysis project Ga0316187, IMG submission 204927) | Coastal sediment microbial communities from Maine, United States - Cross River worm burrow 1 | ecosystem: Environmental > Aquatic > Marine > Coastal > Sediment | place: USA: Maine...
GCTCGTGTTGAAGGTTCCGGCCATTGGTTGCATGTGGCATGTACGCCAAATTCCACCTACTATCTTCTTCACAAAAAACGAGGTCGTGAAGCCATGGATGAAATGGGTATCCTGCCTTTCTACGAAGGTACGGCCATCCATGACCACCTCAAGTCATACTTTACTTATGATTGTTGTAAGCATGGATTATGTAATGCTCATCACCTGAGAGAACTTACTTATCTTGAGGAGCGGCACAAGCAAAAGTGGGCATCGAAAATGATCAAGCTTCTTTTGCAAATAAAAGAAGCGGTTGAACAGGAAATGAACAAAGGACAGCTCAGTTTCAGCCAGAACCGGATTAAAGAATTTGAAAAACAATATAACGATATTGTTGAATTGGGTTTTCTTGTTAATCCCGATTATGATCCGAAAAGAACGAGAAAAAAAAGAACTGAACCGCAAAGAATGCTCAGAAGATTAAAAGAATTTCAAAAACAGGTTCTTGCATTTATGTACGACTTTGAAATTCCTTTTGACAATAATCTTGTAGAAAGAGATATTAGAATGACAAAAGTTCGCATGAAAATATCTGGCTGTTTTCGGGCTCAAAAAGGCGCTGATATATTTTGCCGAATTCGATCCTATCTCTCCACGGCAAGAAAAAACAAGGTGAATCAATTCAGTGCATTATATGATGCACTGCAAGGTAAATTCCTGCAATTACCCATAGACAATACATAGCCTGCCAATAAATCCCATCTGAGAACAGATAAGGGCTAAATAGTTACTCGTTATGCGTAGGAAAATCTGGAGATATATGAACTTAGAGTATCAAGTTGTAAGAAGGGAAAATTGGAGCGATTTTGAGAATTTCTTTGAATGCAAAGGCAGTCCACATTATTGCTGGTGTATGGCATGGAGAACTAATGAAAACAAAAAATCCATACCGGGCAAGTCAGGTAAAAAGTTATCCATAAAAAGGCGTGTAGATGAAGGCGTTCCCATTGGCTTGCTGGCATATTTGGATAAAACACCAATTGCATGGTGCTCTATTGCTCCAAGGAAAACCCATAGAGCATTGGGTGGTGATGATTCGAAGAATAATGTTTGGTCGCTAACGTGCTTCTTCATAAAACGTGAGTTTAGAAGAAAAGGGGTAGCGTCAAAGTTGCTTATGGCGGCGATCAGTTACGCCAGAGATAGTGGCGCAAAATATGTTGAAGCATATCCTGTAGATCCAGAATTTAAGTCTGCAAGTTATCGTTTCATGGGCTTCATACCTATGTTTGAGAAAATAGGATTTCAGTATATTAAAAAGGCTGGAACCAGAAGAAATGTGATGCTTTTGGAGTTGATGTGAAAACGCATAATGATCGCGTCAACTCGGACGGCCAAAAGTTTCGTTCGCTATGCTTTTGTCGCTGGTTACGCGAAGCGTTGGACAATAAACGATATCCCCGCCTAATGCGTTCAAGACGTTTTGACTACAAAAAAAAATTATAGGACGATATGACCAATATCTTAATATGGCAGTGGTTGCTGCTTATTGCCTCCTCGTTATTCCTGTTTTTTATTTCACCAAAAGCCAAAGACCAAAAAAGTTTTTTTACCGGAACTTCCGACACAGATAAAAAGCCTGGTTTTCTAATGTTGACATTCAGCCTGTCAATTTCATGGATTTTTGCCAAGTCGATTGCGAATGCGGCGAATTTAGGCTTGAGTTTTGGCATAGTGGGAGGTCTCTCTTATGCTATGTATTACTTTTCATTTCTGGTTGCCGGCGTCATTATTTATCAGATGCGTAAAGAAGGCAACTTTAAAAGCATTCATGATTTTTTACAGATACGGTTTGGTCGCCCTGCAATTATTTTCTTTTCGTTGCTTATCGGGGTTCGCTTGTTGAATGAAGTCTGGTCGAACACCGCTGTTATCGGCTCTTATTTTGGTGAAAACGGTTCAGCTCAGTATTTTTCAGCGGTGATCGTATTTACCGGTCTCACGCTTGCCTATGCATTGCGCGGCGGCCTGCGAAGTTCTCTGGTCACAGATATGGTTCAAATGGCGATGTTTGGTGTTTTGCTCTTTATTGTTCTGGGCATAATTATTCCGAAGTCGCCCTCACTCGGTTCCTATTTCACATCAGGTGAATGGTCTATGGCAGGCGGACTAAACCTGTTTTTCGTTGCCTTAATTCAGATTTTCAGCTACCCGTTTCACGATCCGGTAATGACTGACAGAGGGTTTATTGCAGATGAAAAAACAACGTTGCGCAGTTTTATTGCAGCAACTGTCATCGGCTTTTTTGCAATATTCCTCTTTAGCTTTCTGGGAATTTACGGCAGGCAAATCGGCGTTGTCGGTGAAGCGGCTGTCCAGGTTTCCCAAACGATTGGCGTATTTATGATGCTGCTGATTAATTTTCTGATGGTCACTTCCGCAGCGTCTACATTGGACTCAACCTTTTCAGCGATGTCAAAATTGTTTGTCGTGGATATTGGTTTAATGAAAAATGTGACTTTGTCCAAAGGACGTTTGGCAATGGTCATCGTGACGATAGCAGGGTCGTTGCCGCTATTGTTTAGCCCTGAAATTATTTCGGCGACAACGGTCAGCGGAACTATGGCGCTTGGTTTGGCGCCGATTTTTATTTTTTGGCGTTTACAGGCGCCGAGGCTCTCTTTTTATTTGTCGCTCGGCGCCGGACTAGTCGCCGGGCTGGCGCTGCTTTTCAATTTAGTACCTGAAACATGGCTGTTTACATCTGGAAAATATGCTGATTTATTTGCTGTGAGCATTTATGGCAGCATTGCAAGTTTTGCACTTTACTTGCTGCCATATTGGTTAAGAAGCCGTCTGCCTGCGCCTTTAAATTGAAAACTTAGGCGCGACGCTAACAAGCGCGCTAAAATGGTTATCAAGAAGCTCGTAACGCATCGACAACCTGCATGCGCGAGGCTCTGATTGCCGGCGCAAAACCGCCGATAAGCCCCATGGTCAGTGAAAAAAGCATCGACCCCAGAACAATGCCTCCGTTGATGTCAAAGCCAAAAACAACCTCTGAAAATGTCGCCCAGTTGGTTGTGGAGATGTTAATGAATTGCAGAAATGAGGCAAAGAACAAGCCGATAATGCCGCCGAACAACGAAATAAGCAAACATTCGATTAGAAAGGAAGCAAGAATATTTTTTCGGCGAAAACCAATGGCGCGCAAGGTTCCAATTTCGGCGGAACGCGACGCCACGCTGGAGTACATGGTAATCACTGCGCCGGCCATTGCGCCAAAGCTGAAGATAACAGTAATGGTAATGCCGAGAATTTTTATGAATAGGCCAAGACCCTTTGATTGCTCTTCATAAAATTCAATCTCTCGTTTCACATCAACAGTCAGGCGCGGGTCGCTTTCAAGTTTTTCTTTCAATGCAGGAAAAACAGAAGGGTCGTCTAATTTCATCGTTACCGAAGAAAAGACAGAACTTCTTCTAAAGGCGTCCATAAATTGTTCTGCGTCGCCCCAAATCTCCGATTGAAAACTTGAGCCAGCCGCATCAAAAACACCGACAACAGTCCATTCGCGACCGCCCATTTTAATCGTTTCTCCCAAACCACAACCAATAAATTTTCCGGCTATACTTTTTCCGGTGATGATTTCGGAAGTTCCGGGACGCCAAATTCTACCCTCGACAATTTTAACGCGGTCGCGCAATATCAGCGACTCTGGCGATACGCCGCGCACAACAACGTTTGAAGGTTGATTGTCAATACGCTTTGGCAAGTTATTGACGGTAAAGGTTTCCCCGGTTACCATCGGTTTGCCATCGTCACCGACCGCGGCTTCCGACAGCGCTTTGATAATATTTGCCTGCGTTCTGGAAACGCCGCTGTTTAATTCAGCGTTCGCGCCTTTTCTTAAAATGATAACATTGTCCGGATCGCCGGAACTGACCAGAGTTTTGCGGAACCCTTCCGCCAGCATTAAAACTGCTGCAAAAACAAAGACAACAAGTCCGACGCCCAGCACAGTTAAGAATGTGGTTAACTTTCTGGTCATCAGGTTTCTTAAATTATATGTGATAGGTATTTTCATGTTTGTCTCAAACCAGGTTATTTTTTTTAGCCAATTTGACGTAAACCATCTGATATTTTCATCTTAACAGCTGTAATTGTTGGAAAAATTGCAGCGATTAAACCGACTGCCAGCGCGGCAAGAATAGCAAGACTGAGAGTCGTATTGGAAATTTCGAAAATCGGGAAAAATCCGCCCATGTTATTTTCGAGAAAGGCGCCAAAACGTTTGACAATGATCAAGGTCAGGCCAAGACCTAACAAGCCACCGAAAAGTGCGATTGTCAGCGATTCTCCAAAAATGAGACTGCTGATATGCGACGGTTTGAACCCAAGCGTTTTTAATACAGCATATTCGCCAATTCTTTCACGAGCGGTCATTATCATGGTATTGGCCAACACAAGTAATATTATAGCGATTACAACAATGGAAATAATGCGCACCGCATTAATCACTGTGCCTACCATGGAGATAAAACTTTGCTGAAATTCTTTTTCAGTTTCTGTTTTGGTTTCCGCCATTGAGTTTTTAAACATGGCATCGATCTCTTCTGAGACGCGAACAATGTCATCACGACTATTGAGGCCAACGTAAAACCATCCGGCTCTTCCCGCTCGTCCGGGTGAGGTTTGTTCCATACGTTCATCAATATAAGACCAATGAAAATACATGCTGGATTCGTCTGTGGCTTTGTCGCGCCCATCATAGATTCCGCGAATAACGAAATCCCAATCGCCGGGCCAAATCGTTCCGACAATCCGAAATGTGTCGCCTTCCTCCCAGCCATATTTGTTGGCCAGTTTGCGCCCGACAATACAGGAATTCCTTTCTTGGAGAAAGTTTTTTTTCTGATCCTCCTGCAATACAAATTCGGGGTAAAGCTCAACAAAAGACTCAGCTTCGACCGCAAATTGCGCAAAGAAATTCTTTTGGTCAATATAAGTTCCACCAAACCAAAAACTCTGGCAAACTTTGCTCACTCCTTCAATCTGTTCAATTTTATTTTTGCAAGAGATTGGCAGAAAAAAGGTCAAAGAGACTGCATTGCTGGTGATAAGACGCGTGTCAGAGGAAGCTTCAATTCCGATATAATAGGCGTCAATTACTGTGCGCAACAAGCCAAAGGCAATAATGGCAATCGCAATGCCTGTCGCTGTAAGTAAAGATCGTAATTTGTGCCGAAATGCATTTTTAAAGACAATTTTTAGTATTTTCATGTTTACCTGCCTTATGCTTTCGCGCCGTTTAGCAGAACCCCTTTGTCGAGACGCCTTATTACATTTGCGCTTTCTGCGGCTCGTGGATCGTGCGTTACCATGATAATAGTTTTCTTGAATTCTTTATTTAAGCGCTCAAGCAAAGTTAGAATTTCTTCTGCGGAATCTTTATCTAAGTCACCGGTTGGCTCATCTGCAACGATTAACGTTGGATCGGCAATTACGGCTCGTGCAATGGCCACACGTTGCGCCTGTCCGCCGGAAAGCTGATTTGGATAATGACGCATTCTGTCTCCAAGGCCGACAATATCAAGCGCCGCCTCGACATGCTTTTTTCGTTCCTGTTTGTTCAGTTTGGTGAGAAGCAAAGGCAATTCGACATTTTCAAACGCAGTGAGCACAGGCAGTAAATTATAGAACTGAAAAATGAAACCAACATGACGGGAGCGCCAATTGGCCAAATTGCTTTCGGACATTTTCGCGATATCTGTTCCTGATACTCTCACCTCGCCTGAGTCTGATTTGTCAATGCCCGCGATGAGGTTCAGCAATGTTGTTTTGCCTGAGCCGGATGGCCCCATCAAAGCAATAAAGTCGCCTTCAGGAACACTCAGATCGATGTCTTGCAGCACTGGTATTTTTTGAGCGCCGCGTTTATAAGATTTATTGACGTTGATCACTTCAACGATTGCATCTGCCATCAAATTTTCCTCCTCTTGATGTTGCTATATACTTGACTTTTTTGCATCGCACTGAAAATAGTTATGCTAAACTGTTCACTTTATAAAGGAAACGTTTGTCCATCTTTCAAGTTGGCAGATGGATTGAGAATAACCTGGTCGCCTGCCTGAGCGCCGCGTTTAATCTCCACCCGACCTGCGTTTTCAAGCCCGACTTCGACCACTGTTTCAATGATGGTTTGGTTGCGAACAACAAAGACCACTTTTTTGCCGTTGCGTTCCAGGACAGCCTTTTTTGAAACGCCGACGAAGGCCGCTGCATTTTGTTCAGCGCTGCCATCGCCGGCCAAAAAATAAACTTTTGCGCTCATTTCTGGCAGGACGCGTGAATTGAGTTGTTTGAATCGAACTTTGGTAAGCACGGTTGCTTTTGCGCGATTGGCAGTCGGCACAATCTTGTGAACATAACCCTGATAGCGGTTGCCGGGATACGCGTCAAGTACGATTTCGCACAGTAAGCCGACGCTAATTTTTTCAATATTTGACTCTGAAACATCAGCTTCGACTTCCAATGAATTCATGTCAGCCAGGTTAACGACCGCGCCGCGTGAATTTGAAGATGCGGCAAAAGGGGCGACCATTTCTCCAATATCTGCATTCTTGGTGAGTACGGTTCCGTCAAAAGGGGCGCGAATTCGGGTGTTTTCAACATTGACCTGCGCAGAAGTGACGCTTGCTTTTGCAAGATCAATTTGCGCCTTGGCCAAGTCAAAACCCGCTTGTGTTCCCTTGAAGCGCGCTTCGGAAATATCAAATTCCGCTGTGGCAATAAGACCTTGACTGAGCAAGTCCTTTTTGCGATTGAAGTTAAGCCCGGCCTCAGCCAGATCCGCACGCGCCTGTTCCAGGCTCGCGTTTGCCATCTGCAAATTGGCCTTTTGTTGGGCAAGAGCCGCGTCGACGTCATCATGCTCAAGCTGTGCGATAATTTCACCGAATTTAACTGCGTCGCCTTCTTCAACATATAAAAATTGCAGGCGCCCCGTTCCTTTTGAGGCAATTGCAGCCTGTCTTTGGGCAACCACATAGCCGCTTGCTGTCAATAACGCTTCGCTTTGAGCAGGATAAATGGTTTCGATTCGGGTGAGTCGGAAATCTGTAGAGGCATCGGAGTCAGCCTGAAAAGTAAAAAGAATGACTATAATCGCAACTGCAACAATTCCCAATGCAGCGTAGAGCGCCGGTTTCTTGATTAAGCCGCTAGAACCTGATTCAGGGTCTTCCAGCCGATTTATTCGCAAAGCGGAAAGGTCGGCTTGCTTGGCTTTTTCTTCAGGCATAAATAGCTTCCTTCAATATGGTAAAGAGGGTTAAAAGCTTATTTTTTTTGTAATTACAGATATTTTTTGGCAAAGTCTGTCTTTCCTGATTTTTTGAATATACAACGCGCATACTTGTTTTTACTCGTAGAATCGGTGAAAGGCTGAAAAGCGTCGGTTGTTGGCTGACTAGACCCGCTGAATGTAGATAACGCGGAACTGTGCGCCAGCATGATTTTCAAAAAGAACGCGATATATCGCCTCTCTGTCAGATAAAGGTGTCGAGCCAGATGGCGCCAGCTCGACTTTAACTGCGCTGACTATTTCCGGGGTTTTGCCTATCGGTTAATTCGCGTAGAAATCAATCATGCGTTGAATTCCCGCATTGCAAACCGGATCGTAAGGGGTCAAGCTGAGTGAAAACATGCGACAATCAATTGCCGGGCGGTAGAGTCCGCGCGAGCTGTAACCCGCGCCTTCAAAAGCGCCGATCTCTCCGGCATACTCGGAATTTTGAGTTAAATCTAGCTGAGTTGCCCGAAGCTTAGTCCATTTTTCATAGTAACCCGGCGCGCTCCTGTCCCAGGTAGAACGAATGGCCTCAAGGCTGTCAAATTGACTTTTACGCCAGGGCGTTGGCAACGGTGTGCTATTTTTTGTAAACTGTTTCCATTTTATTTTTTCCGGATCGTTCAGGGCTGTCACGTTTGGCGCTGTTGGTTCCACGCCAGGTGGGTAAAAGTCAATATATGAGGTTGAACTGGTGTAATACTCGTCGCCAAGAGCCGCAAATGAATGACCGAATTCATGTGTAAACATATAGCCGACATGCCAGTCGAGCTTCGGGTTTTCAACGCCTGTCATCCCGGTTGCGTAGAGATTGTAAATGCCGCCGCCGCCGTAACGCTTTGAGTTGACCAGAATAAAGATGAAGTCGTATGGCGCCGCCGATGCAATGTCGCGCATTGCCTTGTTTTCAAATGTTAGCAGGTAGCGCGGGGAATCAAGCGAGTTATAGGAACAGCCGAGAGCGGTGTTTTTCCAGATATCCTTTCTCGGTTCATCAACACCTGAGTCTTTTGAGATGACTTCAATGGCGCGGATGTTAATTTTTTTTGAGTTGCTCTTAAAAGGCTCGGTTTCAAGGAGTGTTTTTTTCCAGCGTTCGGCGTCCTTGCGAAATTTGGCAATATCGTCTTTTGTATAACCGTCGCCAAGAAGAAGAAAATCAACTTTATTTTGTGGTGAATCGCCTCCCCATAGTGTTCGCGTCTGAAAACCGTAATCACGTTTTTCCCGGTTTATAAACCTTGAGGCAGGATCAATAATCGTAGAGAAGATGTCTTGAAAATGCATCCATTGATCCCGTCTGGCAATTACAAGCTGGATATTTTTTTTAGGAAAGGGAACCAAAACAGACTCATGAAAAGACCGGAATATTTCGTTCTTTGCTTCGGAGGTTGTTTCCCATTCTCCGTAAATGCTGGCAAAGCCACGACTGTAAATGAGCTGGTTGGTTGCCGCGTCGAAGACTTTAACCAGAAATTTGCCGAGGTTCAGGGTGTCGATTACATTGTTTTTGCTTCCGGCCCAAACGCCTTGTTCATAAACCTGGTCGAGACTGATGTGCTCAATGGTTGCAGTTCCGGTATGATTGTAATCAACGCGCAGCGTTTTGTCGTGAAAATAGTTGTCAAACAGGTTTGTCTGACCCGCCATTAGCGGAAGCGCCCAACAGAACATACTTGCAATAAAAAAAATCTTCATTTTACCCTCCGATAAACATTTGTTTTATGTTTTTTTGAACACAGGGGGCGCAAGAAGAGAGAGGTTAAAGCAATCGAATCAGTTTGAGTCTTTCTCTGCGCACACCGTCTGCGTGTAAAACCTTTTTATAGCGTAACGGTCAGTTGCTCTACTTCATCTGAAAAAATATATTACAGAAGCCACAAGCGAAAAGAGGCCGTTTCATTGCTTGAAACTGACCTCTTTTGAGATAGCTGGGGTGCAGGGATTCGAACCCCGATTACACGAGCCAGAGTCGCGCGTCCTGCCGTTGGACGACACCCCAATATTTTTTTGTCGTTATTCCGTTACTTGTTCATGCGCGCTTTTTTCAATATGCTGAATGGCTTTTTCAAGCCTGCGAACGACAGTTTCTTTGCCCAGTAAACTCATCACTTCAAACATGCCCGGCGTGGCGGCGATGCCTGTCACGGCAATGCGCAATGGCTGGACAATCTTTCCTGCGCCAACGGCAAGCTCCTCGGCGTAATGGCGTAGAACTGTTTCGATTTCTTCAACGGAGAAATCACTTAGCATTTTTAGTTTAGTTGAAATTTGTGCAAAGCGGGTCGCCTGATCGGGCGCTTTCCAATGCTTTTTAACGGCTTTCTGATCGTATGTTTCGGGGTCGGAAAAAAAGTAAGCCGTCATCGCAGGCAATTCCGCAAGGAGCTTGACGCGCGGTTTGATCTGAGCGGCCATTTCCGCAAGATAATCAGCATTGTCTTTGGCAAAATCAGCGGTGATGGCATTGGCCTGCACCAATTGCTCGATAACAATACTGGAGAAATCAGCGTCTGATTTTGAGTTGAGATATTGCCCGTTCATCCATTCGAGTTTTTTTTCGTCAAAGACAGCGCTTTTTTTTGAGATTCCTTCTGCCGAAAACAACTGGATAAGCTCTTCCCGGCTAAACAATTCTCTGTCGTCTCCGGAAGACCAGCCTAACAAAGTTAAAAAGTTAAACATTGTTTCAGGCAAATAGCCTGCTCCCTGATATTGTCCGACAGCGGTTGCCGCATGGCGTTTGCTTAACTTTTTTTGATCCGAGCCAAGAATCATTGGCATGTGGCCGAACCTGGGCGGCTCCCAGCCAAATGCCTGGTAGAGCAAAATGTGTTTGGGGGTGTTTGACAGGTGATCGTCGCCGCGCATCACATGCGTGATATTCATATCGTGATCATCCGCCACAACCGCAAAATGATAGGTTGGATAACCATCCGGTCGTCTGACAATGAAATCATCCAGTTGTGTATGTTCAACTTTTATGCGGCCATATACGCCGTCTTCAAAAACGGTTTCGCCGTCGGGCAGCAGCAATCGGATGCAGTGCGGCGTATTTGCATCTTCAAACGCTTTAATTTTCTCGTCGGACAGGTGATAGCATTTCCGCAAACTGCGATAGCGATAATCTCTTTTTTCAGACTTTGCCAGTTGGCGCGCAGCTTCAATTTCTTCTTTTGTGCAATAGCATTTGTAGGCCTTGCCGGAAGCAATTAGCTGGTCGAGGTGTTGCTGGTAAACAGGCAGGCGCTTCGATTGAAAAACCAACTCTTCATCCCAGTTGAGACCGAGCCATTTCATACCGGAAAGTATGGCCGCAACCATTTCCTCGCCTGAACGTTCCGCGTCGGTGTCTTCGATTCGTAAAAGAAAGTCGCCATGATACTTGCGGGCAAAAAGCCAGTTGAATATTGCCGATCTGGCTCCGCCTACATGTAAAAACCCTGTAGGGCTTGGCGCAAAACGAACGCGAATTTTTTCTCCGGGAGTTACAAAAGACATGAATTTTTACCTAAAATAAAAATGCGGAGAGGGAGGGATTCGAACCCTCGGTAGAGTTGCCCCTACGCAGGTTTAGCAAACCTGTGCCTTCAGCCGCTCGGCCACCTCTCCGTTCAGCGCTTGGCTGAAGTAAAACTTAAGATTATTAAAGAAGCGGAGGGCGAGGGAGTCGAACCCCCAAGGGCGCAAACCCGGCGGTTTTCAAGACCGCTGCCTTACCAATTAGGACTAGCCCTCCGATTGACCCAATTAAGACATCGAATATAGCAAAGCAGAAAATCTATGTCAAACTGTTTTTATGCGATTTGTTGAGTCGTATTGGCTCCATTTACCACCATGAAATCATGCAGTGAAACGAATTTTGAATGACTTTTGTAAATTTAAAAAAGAAGGCAAGACACTTTGCTGATTCTTGATTTGGGCAGGATTATCAACGCCAATTTGAAACGATGTTCATTTTAAAGTGAAAAATACTGGTCATCTGACCTTAAGAATTTAAAAAGTACGGGATAAAAATGATGAAACCTATGATTGCCGCGCCGCCGGCCGTGATCAATACGGCTCCGGCTGCAACATCTTTAGCGCGGCCGACTGTTTGGTTATGCGTTCGATGCACTTCATCGCCAAGCCATTCAATAGCTGTGTTTAAGCCTTCCGCGCTCAGGACTGCCATAATCGCCAGCACGATGAAAAGCCACTCTGAAGCTGTAATGTTGAAATAAGCGCCAAGGCTAACAACAATGATAGCGGCAACCAGATGAAATTGTGCGTTGCGTTGCGTTTTAAAGAGTTCAACGATACCTTTCAAGGCAAATTTAAAAGAATCAGTTTTGGGAATCATCGCGTTCTGCTCACGTAATAATTGTCTTTCGCGAAGAACCGCCAGGGCAAGTCCTTGGCTTTTGAAATGCCGATGCGCGGACTGGCGGCAACCTCCACTTCCTTAACGGGCGCGCCTACTTTTATAGAACGCCCAACCTCTTCACCGTGATGTTTTGGATTGATGTTAAAGCTCATCACTATTTTTGCGGGTCCGTTTGTAAGGTTCTTCAGCGCCGTTTTTCCCCGATTAGCGAACATCTGGTCGATTCCTTCGACTGGCTCAACAGCCCGAATTAGAACTGCGCCAACGCCGTGTTTTTCCGTTGTAAAGTTCAGGCAATGGTACATGCCGTAGATGAAATAAATATAGATTTTCCCGTATGTTTCAACTAGTATTCTTCCGGTATTTGGACGAGTAATGGCATGCGAGGCGGCGTCGGTTTTGTAGGCCTCGGTTTCAACGATTATGCCTTTGCACTCTTTGTATTGCAAGGTGCAGCCGACGAGTTTGCGAGCGACCACCAGCGTATCAACGGCAAAAAAATCTTTGTCAACAAGTGAACTGTTCATCAGTAAAAATTAGAATGAGGAGCCATTTCTATAAATAATAAAAAGTGTGGACGGCAAGCTTGCCAAAATATACAATCGCCCGTCAAAAATCAAATTGAAGTTCTGGTTGGCGCTGAAAAGATGGCAGTCTGGCTTTAGAGCGCCGGAATTACCCTGGTAAATGTATGGGGTGTTATTCAGGCAAGACGTCTTATTTGAGGTTCTCGATGCTGACATTTCTGCGTGACTATCATTTTTTTTGAACTTTTTGCGCTTGATCGGGGTTATATTTTTTGTTTATTTACGGATTGCCATTTTTGACCCTATCGTATATAACTGGAGCATCATTAGAATGTCGTTTCTTTTACGAAAGCGCCTCGTGTATACCGTACTTCTCACTATTGGAAGTCTGTTGTCTGTCTCCACGGTATTTTCACAAGCGCGACGCACGATTAAAATAGCCTCGGTTTCGATCGAAGGAAATAAAACAGCCGACCCCAACTTCATTAAACTGAATTCCGGATTTAGTGAAGGCGATGAGATTTCCGGCGAAGATATTCAAAAAGCCATTAAACAGCTTTGGAGCTTACAGTTGTTCTCTGACATTCAGGTAATCCTCGACAAAGAAGTCGCGGGAGAAGTTTACCTGCGAATTCAAGTAGCAGAATACCCTCGCTTGTCTAAAGTGGAGCTGAACGGCAACAAGAAGCTAAAGAAAAAAGAAATTGAAAAGAAGCTGGATTTCTATAAAGGGCAGGTATTAAGCCCGCAATCTATTCGGCGATCAGAAAACAAAATGAAGGAGCTATATCGGGAAAAAGGCTTCCTACTTGCTGAAGTCAGTTCAGAGATGCGCGAGGATGAGAGGAAAGACCGAAAAGCGCTTCGTTTTAAAATAAAGGAAGGAAATAAGGTTCGCATTAAAGGCATTGCCTTCCACGGCAACAAAAATTTTCCAGACAAAAAATTGCGCGGCCAATTTAAGGAGACCGAGGAAGATGGCTTTTTGTTTCTTGGCGGAGGCGATTTTGACCCTGAAAAATATAATGACGACCAAAAATTGTTAATAGAATTCTATAACAAAGAAGGGTTCCGTGACGCGGAAGTTGTTCGGGACTCGATTTACTATGGGCCGAAAAAGAAAAAGATGTTTATCGATGTTTGGGTCGAAGAGGGCATTAGATATTACTTTGGCAAATTGGCATGGGAAGGCAATGAACTTTACACAAGCGAGCAACTTAAGTCCTTTTTAGATTTCGAATCTGGAGATGTCTATAATCGTGAAAAAATTCAAAAAGCCGTTTTCGAGAGAGTGGGAAACCTCTACTACGATTCCGGTTATATCTATGCAAGTGTAACACCGCAGGAAACTCCCGTCGGCAAAGATACAGTTGATATTCTTTTTCGCGTGCATGAAGGAAGTGCAGTTAAAGTCAACAAAATCAATATTGTCGGCAATACCAAAACAAAAGAAAAAGTCATCAGACGGGCTTTGCGAATTCACCCGGGCGACACCTTTAGCCGCGAGGCGTTGATGCGAAGCCAGCGCGAAATTTTTGTGCTCAACTATTTTGGCGATGTGCGTCCCGATGTGCAGCCGCTGAATGATGAAGAGGTTGATATCTTACTTGAGGTGGAGGAAAAGTCGACGGATACAGCCAACATGTCTGCCGGATTTAGTGAGCGGGATAAACTTATTGGCAGCATTGGCTTGACCATGAACAACTTTTTTGGCAATGGTCAAACATTAAGTCTGGATTGGAATTTTGGCCGCGCTTTTCGTTCGTTTCAGATAGGGTTTACTGAGCCTTGGTTAATGGATAGCCCGACACTTGTCGGCTTCAGTTTTTTTGATATCAAGCGTAATCGTCTTTATACGGGCTATGATTATACGAGCCGGGGAGCGACGGCGCGCCTTGGAAGGCGTTTGCGTTGGCCGGACAACTTTTTTCGGGCCGATTGGATTTACGGAATCAAGCGGGATGAATTGTCCAACTTCATCGAATCATTTCAGAATTCATTTGCGGCTCAACAAGATTGGCCTCTTACCGTCAGCAGTCTTTCGCAGATCATTACAAGAAACAGTCTAAATCGTCCGGAGTTTCCAACCGAAGGTTCAAGGTTTACAATTTCAACTGAGGTGGCCGGCGGTTTCCTTGGCGGCAATGTCAATTTTCACAAACATCTGATTCAAAATGAATGGTTCTCTCCCGCCTTTTTCAATTTGGTTCTTTTTAATAATATTCAGGTTGGATACATCGAAAGTTTTGGCGAGGATCTGGATGATATTCCTTACACCGAATTGTTTTTCATAGGCGGAGAAGGATTGTCGCGCTCTATTCCTTTGCGTGGATATAACGATCCGCTCAGCAACGGCGGTCTTGGCAGTTCCGGCGGCAAGGTAATGTTCAAGTATGGCACTGAACTGCGTGTTCCGATTTCGCCGAACCCGACTATTTTCGGGCTGGCCTTTGCTGAAGCAGGAAATACCTGGCTCAGTTTGAGAAAAACAGATCTGTATGACCTGCGACGGTCGGTAGGAATCGGCATGCGTATTTTCATGCCAATGCTGGGTATTATCGGGTTTGATTATGCTTACGGTTTTGATAATATCGATCCTGTGACCGGGAGAAAGTTTGGTGATTGGAAGCCACATTTTGTATTCGGACGCAGTTTCTAAAGTTAGGCTTATTTAAAGGGAGGAAGCGTGAAAAACCGGAAAATAAAAACCAGAATTATCGTTGTGTTTCTTGCGCTTTTGCTTATGAGCGCCGGAAGCGTCAGCGCGCAGGCAAAACTTGCCTATATCAACTCGGATGAGGTTCTGGAAAAATATAAAGAAGCTATTGATGTAAAAAAGCAACTTGCAGAACTTGAATCTCAATGGAGAGACGAAGCTCAGAAGAAAGAAAAAGAGATCAAGGAATTGAATGAGCAACTGGAGTCGCAATCTTTGCTTTTAAGCCAGGAACGAAAAACTGCAAAACAACAAGATATTCAGGCTTTGTATACGAAATATCAACAGTTCCTTCAAGAAAAATGGGATCCACAACAAGGGGAAGCGGTCAAAAAACAACTGGAGCTTATTCAACCTGTCTATGACAAGATTAACCTGGCCATTAAGAAGATAGGTGAGACAGATGGTTATGCCTATATTTTTGATGTTGTGCAGGGCAATATATTGTACGCTTCTGAAAAGCAGGTGAACCTGACCGAGGCGTTGGTGGAGGTTTTAAATAAAAACCTGAAAGTGGAAGAAGAAGAAAACAAAGCAGAAGAAAACAAAGAAAAAGACAACGAAGAGGAAAAAGATAAAGAAGACGGTGAGGAAAAGGGAGGGGTAAAATGAACGCGTCTGAGCCTGCTAAACAAACCGAAACAATTCTTGATGTCACGGCAATAATGGATATTCTACCACACCGTTACCCCTTCATCCTGGTTGACCGAATTATTGAGTTGACGCCGATGGAGCGGGTTCTCGGGCTGAAAAATGTAACCATCAACGAACCTTTTTTTGTCGGCCATTTCCCTGGTCACCCGGTCATGCCGGGAGTATTAATTCTTGAGGCGCTTGCTCAGGCCGGAGGTTTAATGCTGAGCGGATCTGAGAATGACCCTGCTGGTAAATTGGTCTACTTTACCGGAATTGACAATGTAAAGTTTCGCAGGCCTGTTGTTCCAGGCGATCAGTTGAAGCTAGCAGTTGAAATGGTCAAGTTTCGTCGCAATTTTTGTAAAATGCACGGCAAAGCTCTTGTCAACGATGAACTCGCTTGCGAAGGAGATCTTTCAGCGGCTCTGGTGGAAAAGTAACTATCATGCTCAAGGCCAATATTTGGTCTTTCCTGGATACAGGCGCACAGGATGGCGCATTTAATATGGCTTTGGACGAGGCACTTTCTGTAGTTATCCCAATATCCAGGCCTGTTTTGAGATTGTATACTTGGAATCCATTTGCAATCTCTCTTGGCTATCACCAAAATTATTCCGGGCTCAATTTATTGTCTTGCCAGAAAGATGGCGTCGATGTTGTCAGGCGACCAACTGGCGGACGAGCCATCTATCATGCAGAGGAACTTACATATAGCATCATAATACCGCGCAGCCATAAACTATTCCGCAAGCCCTCGCGAGAGGTGTATAACCTGGTGAGTCAGGCTTTGGCGAAAGGGTTGTCCGGTATGGCCGACGGCGTTTCTCTGAAACAAAGTCAGCTTGAAAAGTTCACTGGAAATTCGACTGAATTCGCCTGTTTTGCAACAGCCGCAAAATATGAAGTAATGCACCAGTCGCGCAAACTTGTTGGAAGCGCACAAAGAAGGTATAGAACTGCTATTCTTCAACATGGATCAATTATGATTGGCAATCGTCATCTTGAAATTGCTCAATATTTTCACAATCAAAAAACAGATGAAGTTAAAAAAAAAATATCCCTTTTAAGAAAAAAAACGGTATCCTTGTCTGATATTGCTGATTTAAAAGGCGGCGTTCAGGAGTTGGCTATGCTGATTAGGCGGGCTGTTGAAGAAACTTTCAATATCACTTTACAGTCAAATGAGCTTGCGCAGGCCGAGCTTGAAACAGTCAGACAATTAAAACCAAAATTTACATTAACTGAGGAGGAAATAAAATGAAAAATGGAATTATAGGCGTCATCATTGCTTTGCTCATTTTGGGCGTATTTGTTCCGACCACGCAGGCGCAATACTTTCGTTTCAATAATATTCAGGCCGATGGGAATCAAACGCAGAAACAACGCGCGGAACTTTCTGTTGAAGCAATTCTGAAAATGTTTGGAACCATGGTCGGCAGCGGACAATATCAAACTGCTGAAATGCACAGTCTTCTGGGCTTCGATGTTGGCATGCGCGGCGTTTTAACCACTGTTCCAAGTGAATTTGAAGATCTGCCTGTATTCTTGGGAGATGGGGAAGTTGGTCTTGCTTTTTTACATGCCAGCCTTGGTCTCCCTGGTAAACTCGAACTGTTTGGGCGGTTTTTCTACCTGCCGCTTGGGGCGGAATCCGATCCGGCTAATCTGGCGCCGCAAAATGCAGCAGACAGTCGCGGCGGCGTCACCTTGATCGGCGGCGGTTTAAAATATGGTTTAGTGCAAATGCCGGGAACGCCGAAAATTATGTTAATGGGAACTTATCATCAGCTTCTTGTGCCGGATGAGTTTGACTTTGGCAATGTCGGAACCTTAAGTCTCAATGCGGTTATTAGCCATTCCCTCGCAGTTTTGTCAATTTATGCCGGTGCCGGCGTTGATATTACAAACCTGACGGTCAATGATGACTCTCCACTGCTTCCGGGACAAAGTTTCACGGAAAACGGATTTAAATATACACTCGGCGCCAAAGCTTCCGTTTTACCGTTTGTTCATATTTCAGGAGCTATGAATTTTGGAGAGTTTACCAGCTTTGACTTGGGTCTTGGAATTAGCATAAGGTAAGCGTCACAAAAAACACATGAAAAAAATAGGCATTCTCGGTTCCACCGGTTCGATCGGAAAAAATACTTTGGATATACTTTCCCGAAGGAGTGATCTGTTTTCTGTTTCATACCTGTCCGCAAATCGAAATGCTGAACTGCTGTTGGAGCAGGCGCGAATATTCAAACCGGCGCGGGCTGCTCTAATGAACGAAAAAGTCGGAGCAGAATACAGGCTTCGGTTTCGTGAGGTTGGCGTTGAGCTGCTTTCAGGCTTTGAAGGCATTTTAGCGTTAAGTGGCGAAGATGTCGATTTAATGGTCAATGCTCTTGTTGGCGCAATTGGGCTTCGACCTACGCTCAATGCGCTGAAGCCGGGGAAAAGGGTTGCCTTGGCCAACAAGGAAACCCTTGTGCTCGGCGGAAAGCTTGTTACTGAAAAAGCGCGTGAAATGAACGCCGAACTCATACCCATCGACAGTGAGCATAGCGCCATACTGCAATGCATTGTCGGCGAGCGGAAAGAAGATATAAAAAAACTTATTTTGACTGCATCTGGCGGGCCTTTTCGGCAGTGGTCAACTGAAAAGTTAAAAAATGTTTCCATAAAAGACGCGCTCAATCATCCGAACTGGGATATGGGTTCCAAAATCACCATCGACTCCGCCACAATGATGAACAAAGGGCTTGAAGTTATCGAGGCATTTTGGCTCTTTGATTTGGATGCCGATCGTATTGAAGTGTTAATTCACCCTGAGTCGATTATTCATAGCTTAGTTGAGTTTGTCGATTGTTCATGCAAAGCGCAGCTCGGCTTGCCTGACATGCGCGCGCCGATTCAATATGCACTGACTTTTCCCGAACGGATTCAACTTGAAATACCGGAACTCAATCTTGCCTCGCTCGGAAAACTGACTTTTGAAGAGCCTGATGTCAAAAAATTTCGATGCCTAAAACTAGCCTTCGACGCCTTGCGACAAGGTGGAACAGCGCCAGGTGTGTTAAATGCCTCGAACGAAGAGGCGGTTAATCTATTTCTAAATGAAAAAATCCACTTTAATCAAATTCCGTATCTGGTTGAAGACGCATTGGAGCATTGCGGAACAAATAGTTATCATGGAGTGGAAGATTTGTTAAATTTTGACGAAATGGCCAGAAACCGTGTTCGTGAAAAATATGAACAATCTTTCTAATTTTGAGAGGTATAAATGCTAACAACAGTACTTTCTTTTGCATTTGTCCTGGGCTTGTTGATTTTTATGCACGAACTCGGACATTTTGTTACCGCCAAGATGGTGGGCATAAAAGTTGAACAGTTTTCACTCGGTTTTCCACCGCGCGCTTTTGGCTTTAAATATGGCGACACGGATTATTGTATATCATGGCTGCCGCTTGGCGGTTATGTGAAAATGGCTGGCATGATCGATGAAAACCTGGATGAAACCATCACCGGAGCGCCTTGGGAATTTGCCTCAAAACCTGTTTGGCAAAAGTCAATTGTGATTGCGGCTGGCTCGGCCATGAACTTCATTACGGCCGTCATAATTTACTCCGGTATCGTAATGCACTCTGGAATTGGTGAAATAAACGGCGCCACAGTTGGCGAGTTGCTGGAAGGGAAACCCGCTCAGGAAATCGGTTTGCAAATGGATGATGTTATTACACAAGTGGCCGGAGAGTCGGTAACCGAATGGAAAGATCTTACGAGAATTATCCACGCCAGACCCGAAAAAGAAATAGAGGTGGTCTGGCAAAGAGGAGAGAAGACATATTCTGCCATGGTCACACCTGAGCTGGATGAAAAACAGGGAATTGGCCTTATTGGAGTTGGTCCGAAAATCACCTATCGACCTGCCGGGTTCGCAGAATCGGTGCAATACGGATTTTCCATTTCATGGGAAAAAATAGTCTTGACGGCGGGCGCATTAAAACAGATTATTGTGGGCAAGGAGTCTCTGCGCAATTCTTTAGGCGGGCCGGTAATTATAGCAAAGCTTGCCGGGCAGAGCGCAAAACATGGCTTTGAAACCCTGCTTGCTTTTACAGCCTTAATTAGCTTAAATCTGGGCTTCTTTAATCTTTTGCCATTTCCGGTTCTGGACGGCGGACATCTCGTTATGCTCGGAATTGAAGGTATAACCCGTAAACCGTTGCCGGTTAAAGCAAAAATTCTTGTTCAGAAAATTGGCATGGCTTTTCTGCTTGCCTTGATGGTTTTTGTTTTAATAAACGATTTCACACGACTTGATAAATTTAACTTCTAACTGACGGTTGAACTCACGCCCTGCGCAAGCTGTAAGGCGTGAGTTCAACAATCTCTTACTGCTTTTCAAAACCACTTGCCCACGATTTCCTCTGTGTCAGTATAGCGGAATGCTCATTCTTGACTATAGCGCGACAATTCATTATCTTAATAGTCATTTATTTTTTATCATTGATCACTCTGTGAAGAAAGTCTCTTTTTTAGAATTTAAGTTACGTAGATACTGCGGTTATGCGCTGCACTGTAGTTTATTCAAAGAGCTATTAAATCAAAAGACTCACTGATTTTACGCGAGAAATAAAAGTGACTGCAAAAAAAACGCCCCTTTTTAATGCGCATGTCGATCTCGGAGCCAAAATGGTCGAATTTGCCGGATACATGATGCCTGTTCAATACAAAGGGATTCGGGAAGAACACAACGCTGTGCGCAATTCCGTTGGTATTTTCGATGTCTCTCACATGGGTGAATTTTTTGTTCACGGTGAAGGCGCGGCGACCTTCCTGCAAAAAATGACCATTAATGATATCACCAAACTTGAATTGCACCGCGCTCAATACTCAGCGATTTGTAATGAACAGGGCGGCTTGCTTGATGATTTGATTATTTATTGCTTTGGCGATTACTATATGATGATTGTCAACGCCTCTAACCGCGACAAAGATTATGCATGGTTAAGCAAGCATTTACCCGCTGATGTTATGCTGGATGACCGCAGCGATGAATTCAGCTTATTTGCAGTGCAAGGTAGAAACGCCGAGAAAACATTGCAAAAAATAGCCGATGTCGATTTAAGCGCAATCAAATTTTATGGGTTTCGCGAAGGCGTAATTGCCGGTTGCAAAGCCTTTATTGCGCGAACGGGTTACACTGGCGAAGACGGGTTTGAACTGGGCGTCGATTCAGCGCAGGCCGCCAACGTTTGGAATGCTGTATTGGAAGCCGGCCAGGAATTTAACATTGAACCCATTGGACTTGCAGCTCGCGACACATTGCGCACCGAAATGAAGTATTGTCTTTATGGCAATGATATTGATGAAACAACCAATCCAATTGAGGCCGGCTTAGGTTGGATCACCAAAGTGGATAAGGGCGATTTTATTGGTCGCGATTCCATTCTCAAAATAAAAGAAAAGAGTCCGAAGCGTAAACTGGTTGGTTTTGAACTGACCAGTCGTGGCATGGCCAGACACGGCTATAAAATTATCAAGGAGGGCGTCGAGATAGGACATGTTGCCAGCGGCTCTTTCTCGCCAAGTCTCGACAAAGCAATTGGCATTGCATATATTGATGTTCCGCACAACAAAATTGGCACAGAGATAGCGCTGCCCATTCGGGGCAAGGAAATTTCAGGCGTCATTGTGAAAACACCGTTTTATCAACGTGAATATTAAGGCTGATTTTTACCGGGTTTACAAGTTTATTGATTGACATTCACTCCATTGACTGGCGTCTCTATGCGATTATTGATCGCGGCGTTCTTGGAGCCCGGCATGTCGGCTCCATTGCAGAATCGCTTCTAAAAGGCGGCGCTGGTGTGATTCAACTGCGCGATAAATCTAAAAATATCGCCCGCTTTTATGATGACGCCCTGACTGTCCGACAAATTACCCGTTCATACAATATACCGTTTATCGTCAATGACCGAGCTGACATTGCACTGGCAGTCGATGCGGACGGCGTACACTTGGGGCAGGAAGATCTAAAGCCAATGTCGGTTCGAAAATTCTTTGGCAAGGATAAAATATACGGTGTCTCTGTGCATAGTATAGATGAATTCGAAAAGGTTGCTGATCAGTCTCCAACATATTATGGAGTGGGCGCAATTTTCGAAACTACAACCAAACAAGACTTGCAGATATCAGGACTACAGCTCATTGCAGACTTGCGTCCACGGATTAATTCGCCCCTGATTGCCATCGGCGGCGTTACAAAAGAGAATTTATCATCGGTTTTCAAAAAAGGCGCTGACGGCGTGGCGGTTGCATCGGCTTTGCTGCGCGGCGAGGATATAGAAACAGGAACACGGCAATTTATTAAAGCAATAAATCTCGCCGGGAAAAAATAGAAATGCCGCAAAAAAAATCTAAAAAAAAACAAATCGATTCGCATAAAAAGGAGATCTTGGGAATTCTTCTCATTTCGTTGGGAATTCTTATTTTGATGAGCCTCCTCAGCTACGATGCGCAGGAACAACCAGCCAATCTCGCCGGATCAAAAATTCAAAACCGACTTGGGATTGCAGGCGTCTATATTTCATACTTCCTGATTGTTTATGGCATTGGCTATGCTTCAGTTGTTTTGCCGATTACGATCATTATTTTGGGCTGGAACCTTGTGGTGAGGCTTCCCCTGCGCAGATCCTTCAGGTTGATCGGTTATTTATTGGCATTCTCTCTCTACACTTCCATCATTCTTGCCATGCCGGAGATCACCCAGTCTACTGTTGGCGCGAGTTCCGTCGGCTATTCCTTGTCGGGTCTGATTGGCGGCATTGTTGCGGAAAAGCTGTTTAATTTTGTGGGAATTGCCGGCAGTATTGTCATCTTGCTTTCCTTAATTATGATTACGCTTATTGGCGCCACCAGGGTCAGCGTGGGAAATATATTCTTAACGTTGTCAGAACAGGGAAACTTTGTTTTCGGGCGCATCTCAAGATTTGTTAATCAAAAAATAAAACAAAAAAAATCAACACCCCGCAAAATAAAGGAAAAGACCGGCCGCCTTCTGGGCAAAAGTTTTTCATGGAAAAGTGAATCTGGCGATGGGGCGCAGCAAGAGATTGAGCAAAGCGCAGATGAACTTTCTGACCTTGATGAGGAGCTTGGCAGTTTTGACTTTTCAGCCGATGATGTTGAAGAAAAGCCGCGCCCGAAAATTCCGATTCGCAAAACGAAGTTAGACCTCATGTATGACGATGTCAGCAAGCCGCTTGCCAATCAACTGCCGGAGCAAGCAAGCGAATTGCCCAATGTGCCGATCAATCGCTATATTTATCCGCCCCTCGACATTCTTGACGCGCCTAAAAACAACGGGCCGGTAGTCAAGGAATCTGAGCTCAACGCCAATGCCCGGATTTTGGAAGACCGTCTGATGGAATTTGGTGTTGAAGGCCGTGTAATTGAAATTCATCCCGGACCGGTAATCACGCGCTACGACATAGAACCAGCGCCCGGTGTTAAGATTAGTCGCATTGTTGGATTGTCAGATGATTTGGCGCTTGGAATGCGAGCGAAACGGATTCGCATTGTCGCGCCTGTTCCCGGCAAAGGTGCCGTTGGCATTGAAATTCCCAACCGCATACATTCAACCGTCTATTTACGTGAAATTCTCAGCTCCAAAGCATTTCGAAATTCGGAATCACCGCTGACTGTTGCTTTGGGCAAAACGATTTCGGGAGAGCCATTTGTCACCACGCTGGAAAAAATGCCTCACCTTCTCATTGCAGGCGCGACGGGTTCCGGTAAAAGTGTTTGCCTGAACAGCATTATAGCCAGCATCCTGTTCAAGGCGCACCCAACCCAGGTGCAATTTGCAATGATAGATCCCAAAAGGCTGGAGTTGACGGTTTTCAACGACTTACGTTCACATCACTTAACATATAAGGAAGATTTGAACGAAGAAGTGGCGACAAGCGCTGAAAATGCCATTTCAATTCTAAAAAGCATGTGCGTGTTGATGGATCAACGCTACGAAATTTTGGCGCGGGCCGGTGTTCGCAATATTGCCGATTATATGACAAAACTCCAAGCGGGTAAGTTGCAACACCTTGAGCATGAAGAACCCTATGAGCCATTGCCCTACATCGTTGTGATCGTTGATGAACTCGCTGATTTAATGCTAACTTCCGCTCGGGAAATTGAGGAGCCGATTGCGCGCTTGGCTCAGATGTCGCGCGCGGTGGGCATTCATTTGATTTTAGCGACGCAGCGACCATCGGTAAATGTCATTACCGGTGTGATAAAGGCCAACTTCCCATCGCGAATAGCATTTCAGGTTGCCTCAAAAACTGACTCGCGAACCATTCTCGATTTGAATGGCGCGGAAAAACTACTTGGACGCGGCGACATGCTGTTTATCTCGCAAGGCAGCTCTGAAACAATGCGGATTCACGGCGCCTTTGTTTCCATTGATGAAGTTGAAGCGATGATTTCACATATTCGTAAACAAGCTAAATATCCAAAACGCACCTTGCCGATTGATGAGGATGATAAATCTGACCCGCTTGAGCCGGGCGAAGGAGGCGGTCCGCGCGACGCATTGTTTAACCATGCGTTAAAATTGGTCGTCAGGCATCAACAGGGTTCGATTTCATTGGTGCAAAGACGCTTGAGCATTGGGTATGCTCGCGCGGCGCGTATTATCGACCAATTGGAGATGGCTGGTGTTGTCGGCCCGTATGATGGCAGCAAAGCGCGTGAAGTATTAATTGATGAAGAGGAACTGAAAGAGTTCGACCTTGGTTAATAAGAAAATGAAAATGATGAACTTATGAGGTTAGCTGTGAATATATTTAGAATCTTGGTTGTTTGTGTAACGCTTTTTGGTTTTTGGGGCTCTTCATTTGCCATTAGTCCGAAAGATATTATCAAAAAAGTCAAAGAAAAATACGCTGGTTTAACTTCGTTGCAAGCCGAATTTGAACAAACCTTTGTCTGGGAATTAGCTGGCGAATCACAAACCATAAACGGCGTCATCTATCTCACGCAAGGCAATAGCTATCGCGTTGAAACTGACAATCAGGCAGTAATCACCGACGGCAAAACAGTTTGGACTTATTCAAAAGAAAGCAGTCATGTTATTATCGATTTACTCAATAAAGCCGATGAAAATCAACTGCCGAAAGATCTTCTCTTTCAATACTCGGAAGATTATAAGCCGTCGATCATTTCTGAAAAGAAAGTTGACGGCGTAAAAATTTATGTGCTTGATTTGCAACCCAAAGACAAAGACTCCTTTATCACCTCAATGAAAATATGGGTTGACTCCAAAACCTGGTTCACCACCAAAATTGAGCAGATTGACATCAATAATAACATCAACACCTATTCGGTAAAAAACATTCGTGATGATATTGAACTTGCGGAAGATCTGTTTAAATTTGAGATTCCCGAAAACACAGAAATAGTAGACTTGCGTGAAACAAAATAATCAAAAGTTGCTCCGGTTGGTCGACATAGAGCTGGCCTCACCAGACATCCATTTCATCTATAAAAAAGCGATGCCTTGAGTCTGTTGTAGAAGTGAATATGTGGGGTTGTAAAAAACGCTGGACACCGAATCCCTCTCAGTGCCATTTCCGAACGATTGTTTTTTGGACTGACTCGCTTCCATTCCGCCTCAACTAAAATACTCAGCCTACGAGGTTCGGGTATCCAGCGTTAATTTAGACAAGTACATCAACCAGAGGAACGTCCTGCTGATTTCTCAGACTTTCCCCGGTTCTATTGTAAGATTGCATTTCTTCTTTACTTTGCTTCGAAATCTCCCTGCGCGCCTTCATTTCCATTTGTCTGGCTTGAGCCGCCACACTCCTATCCTGTGTTGAAGGACTCTTTGGCGCCAATGCTGCGCGTTTAATTGCCTGAGCCTTGCGAATGGTTGCCTTGGGGTCGCCGTCAACCTCGGCGGTGTCAATTTGAACCTCGCCGCCCACCGCATACTGTTTGCCATCCGGCCCTGTCATATATTCATACTTCGGCACGCCTGAAGCATATCGTCCGGCTGCCGCTTTGTGCGATTGTTCGTGGCGCCGGACCTCTGAGTCGCGTCTCTTTAGCTCCTGAATTGTCCTCTTTTCTTCCGCGCTAAGTTCAGAAACGCCAACGTTCAGCTTACTTTGTGACAGCGACTGAGTTACATGACTTCTGATGAAGTGTGAATTCGAACTAGAAATATCAACCCCTAATTCAGGCATGTCGTCACCTTTTTAGCCTAAGACATCAACGATACTTGAATTTCCTTTCAAAAGTCCGGTTCGTCCTGATGAGTCAAAAAACAATGCTTTTCTTTCTGACTTTTGAGAGCTTTCTTTAAGAAGATCTTCTTCAGTAAGCCTTGTATGCTCAGTTTCACTATGCGCATGTCCTGCTCCATCACGGGTTTTCCCGCCCAGGATTTCTCCCCGGCCTGCAGAGTCGGTTTTGGGAATCAGAGCTGATTGGTATTGTTCTTGTTTCTGAACAACCGCCTCCAGCGTCTTCTGCTCCGCTATTTTTTCTGCATTGGTATGAATCTGTTGACGTGCGTGGGAGTTCTCCCGAACTGCATTTGAAGCAAAGCCGGTTTGTAAATGAGAACTCTGAAAATCGGCGCTGGAAAGTTCCATTTTACGACCCTCTTTCAGTTAATAGATCTTCACTGACCAAGGTATCGTCGTATTATTAAAGAATCTTTAACATCTTTTTCATTTATTTTATTTCTCGCGACAAGACTTTTCAAGCTGAATCAACATTTTCTCTGAACATGAGTTTGAAAGAAAAAATAGTTATTGAATTGCCCTTGAAACGTTCTTTTTCGACTGTTTTTTTGTGGTCTCTACAAAAAATGGCGTGATGGTTTGAAAAAGCCTTACAAAATCAGGCCTTAGATTGGCTGATCTGCCGAGACCCAAAAGTGAGGCAAAGCGCACATCAAAATTCGTTGATTACACTAATGTGGATTTTCCCGCTGGAAAAGCCATCACCTTGACCGAGTCCATAATCCAGACCGAGTAAACCGAGTCTGGTTTCTAATCGAGCGCCGAAACCAAAACCAGGCTTCACCAATTCGATTAGACGGATATTTTGTTCCGCATCCAATTCACGCCGAAAAATGTACCCTATATCTGTAAAAACAAAAAGTCGCGAACGTTGACCAAGCAGGTAGCGATATTCAATGTTCATCCATGCAAGACGCTCTCCCCTAAACTGCTCCTCACGGTATCCACGCAGAGAGCGCGCTCCGCCCAGTCGATATTGATCCGGGATCGGAACTATTTCTTCAACGCTTCTGACTTCACGTCCATGTAAGTTAAGCGCAAAAACCTGCCAGTTCCAGAGTGGGATATAGGCCGCCAAATCAAGAGAAATGTGCTTTTGCTCAACGTTATTTTGGGGGGTAAGCTGCGGCTCAGTCAAAGATTTTTCAATATCTTTGCGGCTGAGGGTAAAGGTTGTTGCGAACAAAACACCTCGGCCTGGATTCAAAATATTGTCCAGATTGTTGTAATGCAATCCAATGGACAGATCTAATGATGAGCTAGGCTGAATGCCTAACCGAAACCTTGTCGCGGAATCAGGAGAGACTTCACGAAAGTTTACACCTGCGGAGAGGCGCAAAGTCTCATTTAATCGATATAGCGCATCAATGCCAATATTTCTTTCAATGTAGCTTGAGTCTTGAATAAGTTGTTCAAACCCAAAGCCGGCCTGCAAGGGAAAACCTGCCACCCATGGCTCAATGTAGCGCAGACGAAAAGCCTGGGTTGACTCGGAACGTCGTTCCCATTTTGCTTCCAATTCGCGCCCTGTGCCAAACAAGTTGCCGAAACCAAAATTGAGTAGTCCGCTAACAAATCCATCTTTGCCATCCGCGCCAGGATTATATCCGAGCACACCGTCAAAACGGTTTTGCGGGCCTTCCCCCAGTTCAATAACGACTCTGGCGTTTCCTCCGTTCAGCAGCTCCAGACGCGGCGGGTTTACCCATTTAAAATATCCAAGGTTTGTTAAGGCCGACTCAATTTTATGAAAGCGATCCGGATGAAAAAGATCGCCCGCTCCGATTGGCAGCTCGCGGAGAATGGTTGCTTTTTTAGTCTGTTTATTACCGTACACGCGGATATCGGCTATTCTAATTTGTCTGCCGGGTTCAACCAGCAAGACAACCTTCATCGCAGATCCAAGCTTTTGCCGGTTGAGCAGTGACAACTCAGCGACGTGGACTTGTCCGTAAGCATAGCCTTGCATTGCCAGCCAATTGATAAGATTATTAGCGTCAGTTTCTAAATCTGTTGAAGAGAAAAAACGATCTTTCTTTACACGCAGCCTGAAATTGGTTTTTCCGCGCAAGCTGTCTATTCCCTGAACCTGGTAATCCCACACCTTAAGTCGCTCACCTTCATCAAGAAAAACTGAAAAATTAACCGTTGTAGAGTCAATAGAATACTGCTGATTAATTGAATCGAGTTTTGCAAAATAAAAACCAGCGACCTGCAGATGTTCAATCAAACGCTTGCAGTTTGCATTCAAATTGGCTGGCGTCAGTTGGCCTTTTTTCAGGCCAAACCACTCGATGAGTTGCTTGTGGGAAAAATGCTTGCTGTTGTGTATTGTCACTTTTTTTATTTTCGGACTGGGAATTGTCGCCGCCATTGACGGCGCGCAGATAATTGTAAAAAGAAGCAGCGCCGTCAGCCGTTTCCATGGTCGCAGCCATTTGCAACTTTTTGACCATGACTGTGAGATTGTTTTCGCAGCTTGAACTTTGGATATTATTGGGCGATTGTCGCCCTCTTTGCGCGCCGCCTTATGAAGAATATTTTTATTGAAGAGCGTTAATCGCATCACTAAAAAAATGCCCTCATTTCAACTTTAGCCACATGCTGCGTAGTGGGTCTGTCCGGTTCGCTGCGGCCAAAATAACTGATCGAGCTATTCATGTTTTTTGAAATTCGATATTCAAACGCCAGGTTCCATCTCAAAGTGATTCCTGCGCGGCGACCGTCGGTTAGTTCAAAAGGAAGCAAGCGGCCTTTTTCGTTTACGGTAACTTTCGTCCAATCAAACTCCCCTCGAAAACGACCTTTTTGATTAAAAGCATAACTTATTCTGGGCGCTATAGTAAGCAGACCGGCTCTGGTAAACGGTGTTGGGGTCAAATCTCGATTGAGGCTAAAAAGGCCTTTAGACGCCAATTCCCATGCCTGTTTCGGGCGAAAAATAAAATCCAGTTTTACTTCATTTGAACGGATTCGCCTGTCCTCGCGCAAGGAAGCCTGAAAGGTGCGGTCTTCTTTGGTATTGGTTAGATCTAACTTGGCGCTGAACTTTGAGCTTAGTTTATACAGTCCGCTTAGTTGTTGTTGTAAAACCAGGCGTTTCTGCGCGCCTCCGATAAACTGATTGTTGAGTTCGCGGCGGCTGCGATAGCGATAACGCAGAGAAAGGTCGCGGCTGTTTTGCCAAAGGTGGAAATCCTGGCGAAGCTCAATTGCGCCAAATATAGTAGTGGAATCCTGCTGAAAATGATCGAGGTTTAATAGGTATATTTTGGCAACCTGCTTTTCACGCGTCCGTTCATCAATGCGTATGAATGTTTCCATTGAAATGGGCGCAAGCAGCTTTGCCAAACGGTCTGTTTTTTCTTTTTCAAGTTTACTTTCAGTTTTACTTTTGGGTCGTAATAATTTGGCCAGACTCAGGCGAATATCCGTATGCATTTTTAATTCGACAACCGGAATAAAACGATTCGTCGAAAAAATTCTGCGAACAAAATTTCCGAATGGATCGGGTTCATATTCCCCCAAATCTTCATTAAAACGGAAATTCCCTTCACCTTGCTCAACCTCAATAAAAATTTCATCCTGTCTCGCAATTTGTGTGTTGGCTATTTGATAGTACCAATTGCTTCTGAGCCATCCTTTTTTCGGGCGCAAAGTCATGCGAATGTCAGCCAAGTCTGCGCGGGTTTTGGCTGAATCAGCAAAGTTGCGTTCGCGGTGTGTAAATGAGGCGTCGAGAGTTAGAGCGTTTCGTCGATTAAGTTTCAGACCATAGGTTTGTGTCCGCGCAATGGATTTATTCTGAAAAGCGCCATTCAAAAGATCTTTGTCGTCGCGAATTTTGTAGCGAGCCGAAGCGCTAAAAGAGCGCGAAGGCGTTAGTTCAAGCCCTCCTGTATATGATTCAAACCGAAAGCCTGACCGAGTTGAATCAGCGCGTTCATCTTTTTTACGTTCAGCCTCAAATTCAAACAACGGTTTGAGCCAATTGAAAGCGCGCTTTGCCAACGCGCGCTGGCGAAACCATGAACCGCGTTCGCCTGACAAATCATTTGTCCTGTCAATAATCTCAGCAAAATAATGAATGGTTGGCAGGCTTCTTTGTTCAATTTCTCCCCTAAACTCAATTCGGTCTGAATGAAAACCAGAACGCGCCAGGCGGCCTATGCCGCCGTGAAACAGGAAGCCTTTTCGTGGCAAATATTCAGTCTGCGCTTCAAGAATATCTTCCTTTGCGTTGACGCTATTTTGCGGTAAATTCCATCGTCTGCCAAACTCAGCCACATTTGAGCGGTCGATATCTCGAAAACCAGTCGATTTTCTACGCATCTTACCGATAAATTCAATTTTCCCTAAATCAAAGTTTGACAGCAAGAGTCGCTGAGGGTTTAAACGCAAGCGTATCTGCCAGGCATCGCCCCCATTGTCCGCATCGTTGAGCTGTGAATATAAATTTTTGTCCTGATTGCTATGGGCAAATTCACCTTGCAATTGAACCGAATTCAGCGGCTGTACATTCAGGTTTAAGCCTATCATTTCATGTTTTTGCGCTGCCGCTAAGATGACAAACGGGCTGTAATCGCCTAGCCCTTTTCCTGCATACTCAAAACGACCGAGGCCAATATTGATATAATCGCCTTTGCCTGAGCCAAAAAAGGAAAACCGGACATTGTAATTGCCGTTGCCTTTGCCGACATAGCTGAAAAATCCATCTTCCTCTTTGATATATAATCCCTCTCCGGCTGCGACTAAAGTGTCGCCCGCGAGAATCGCAAGGCTATCGCCGGCTTCCTTCAGCGCTGTCCGCACATCGTCAGACAAGCTCAGGCTCAAAGGATTATTTTTATTGTCCGTTTCACGAATGAAGACGGCCTGCAGTTTTACTTTATCATCGAAAAGCCTTGTTCCGGTTTGAGCGGCCAGATAACTGCGTTGAAAGCTTTCATCAGAATACTGAAAATCAACGGTTATTCGCGAGTCCTGTGTGATTAAACGATTGCGTGTGAAAGTGATTTGACCATTGCCGTATTCGATGACGTAATCATTGTTTATTCCACGCGTCAACTGCTCTCCATCCAACCAGACGCGTTCGGTTCCGGCCAGTGTTAAAATATTGATGTTGCCATTTTTACCGGTTAATTGATAGGGCCCCTGATTGCCTTCAGCGCCTTGAAATTCATTGGTGATAAACTGACCGCGTGAGACGGCTATTGACGCTTTGAAGTCAGCCTGGCTGAAGTTGCCTTCGGCCATAATGCCTTCCAGTTTGCGTTGATAGTTGGTGAATTGACCGCCGCTCATTTTAAGCGTATAATCGCCAAGAGTCGCGGTCAGATTAGGGCTCTTGACTTGCATAAAGACCTTGTCAATTTCCTGTAGCGTTTGTGTATTCCCTTCGGGTTGGATTGGCGTGTTTTGATCGGTTAGGGAGGCGATTATCTCAATGTCTTTGGTCAGCCGACCAGAAACTTCCAGTCTTAAACCAGAATCGACTGACAGGCTTTGATTGGATCCGACAGAGATTCCCCGAACAATGCTGCCGCTTTTTTTGAGTTTTGCCCCTTGCCCGCGCTTGCGAATCTGCCGCGGATCAGCGTTTTGCGACGGTTTATCTGCCGTTGAATCCGGTTGCGCATATACCATCGTTCGATGTGAATATGACTTTTTGAGTTGAAAGGGAAATATGCGATATGCGACCGTAATAGCGCGTTCGGTTTGGGCTGAATCAGTCAAGGTCAGTGAGCCGTCAATAAAATTGAAATGATAGTCGGAGCCATGTTGCAGTTTTAGGGAATCTACCATAACAATATCACTGTTGGGAACAACGAAGCTGTCGGGAAGAGTGACGTTGAATTGGTTCGGCGCAAGAATTCCATGGAATATTCGCTCGGTGGGAGCATAGGCCGACGTATCCGTTTCTTGTGCGCTGGCAGTTGTTGATAGTAGTATAAGGGTCGTGGACAGGAACGGTATGAATAGTGTTTTCAACACGAGGAAACTTCTTTTCCAATTAAACTAAGCCAAATATAAGTCTCAATTTTTTCTTCAAGATCGATTTTTTTTGACTTTGTTAGAGCGTTTTGAGATTCCGGAGTCGCTCTGGATACTTCCAATTTCATTCGTCGGTTCTAATTTTTTCTCATTGTAATGGTCGCTGAATAAAATACGAAAAAAGAGCAGTTTACATTTTCAATTGAAAAATCTGGATGCGATTATTGTCTGCGTCGAGCACAAAAAGCTGGTTGTTAAAAACCGCAATATCTACCGGTCTGAGAAAAGCGCCGATTTTATCTCCCTTTGCTCCCCAGCTAAACAAATGCTGATGCGCAGGGTCAAAAATGTTAACGTTGTGATTCTCTTCATCGGTAACAAAGAGATGTTGTTTGTAGATGAAAACACCTCCGGGTCGTTTTAAAATTCCCGCGCCAATTCGGGCGATGAAGTTGCCAAAATAATCAAAAAGCGCCACTTCTCCAGCTCCGACATCTGAAACGTAAACCAGATCATTGCCGTCGACTTCTATTTTTCCGGCGTCCTGAATTTGTCCTTCGCCCGAATTGTAGTCGCCAAATATCAGCATAAGTTGGCCAAACGAGTTGAGTTTAAGCGCTCGATCGCTTTCTTTGTCAGCAATGAATAACTCCCCATGCCGGGAAATATCGATGCCGGAAGGGAAACTGAATTCCAAATCAGAAGGCGTGTCTACATCTGAAACCAACAAAGAAATAAAATTCAGGTGATTGTCATAGCGTTGAATTCGTTTGTTGTTATAATCTGCAACAAAAATGTTGAGCTGGGATTTTATAGCCAAATCTTCCGGTTGATCAAATTCTTCTGGATTCCAGCCCAAACCTCCGACTGCGGCGATGAATTCTCCTTTTGGATTTAATTTGACCAGACGATTCGCGCCGGCGTCAAGAATGAAAATATTCCCTTCTGCGTCAATAGATAGCGCCGTTGGAGATGATAATTTGAATTCAGTTTGCTCTTGTGATGGAATTTCGCGCAAAAAACTCACAGAGACAGGACTGTTTTGCGACAGCGTTTGTTTCGGGGGCAGAAGATAAAGCCCGATCAGAAAAAGTGAAATTAGATGCTTCATTAACAATCCCGAAATTCGTGCGGCCGAGGCCTGAGGTTAATTGGGTGAGACGTTTACTTTTATAGTGTAGACGCTGTCCGCCGCGCTATTCAGTTTACTCTTTGTGGCAAAAATCAGAGTTGCCGTCACCATAAAGTCAGTGTTGATTCTATTCAAATGGAGGCTTTGGTCAGGCTTTTTCCATGCCTTGCCGACGCCGTAATCCCATTTAACCGTCGTTACATCATTTCTATCAATCTCTGAGCTGTCCAGGCCGGAAAGGAAAAAACGGGTTTTATAGAGTTGTTTGCCTATACTAAGGAATGCTTTGCGATAAGGAGTCAGCCTGTCATGTTCAATCTTAATTTTACTTAAATCAGGATCGTTCCGCGCAGCAGGCTCAGGTAACGCGCCGCCTGAAGGAAGTAATTTCTCGTTATCAGGTTGGACATATCTTTGTGAACTTGATGGAGATGGCGTCTTTATAACAGTTGACTCAATACGTTCGAGTCTGGATGATATTTGTCGCAGAACCTGCATGCGCTCATCGTGGCGAACAGCCGTTTGATCTTCACCATGCCCCGGCAAAAGTTGGGCCACAATTGTTCCGATAACAGCCGAGGCCACAGCTCCGAACAGAAAAGTCATCAGTTTGGCAAAAATATTTTTTGGGGGTTTCGGCCTGCGCTGCTGAATTTTTCATCCCCTGAAAATAGTTGGCAGTGTCGGTAACAAAAAAGCGCTCACCGATGGGAGCGCTCTTTTATTACCGCTAAATTTGAAAATGGATTAAAGGTTTGCTTCAAGCTTTGATTGCAATTGGGCTTTGGGCACCGCGCCGACAATTTGTTCAACCACCTCTCCGCCTTTGAATATTAATAGTGATGGAATGCTTCTGATTCCATATTTTGAGGCGACCGCCTGATTGCTGTCAACGTCAACCTTGCCAACGCGAGCTTTTCCGGCAAAATCTGTAGCTAATTCTTCCACTGAGGGAGCAATCATTTTACATGGACCACACCACTCAGCCCAAAAATCTACAAGAACAGGCAGGTCTGATTGTATAACTTCTGTTTCAAAATTTTCATCAGTAAAGGTCAAAGTATTTGACATCGTAAATCTCCTTATTCGTTATTACAGGCTAAAGCAAAGTTGCTTTTTCGGACTAAAAATAAAAAGACAGGCCATTAATATCAAGCTTTTTGAAGCTTATAACATTCTGTTGATTAATGCCAAAAAGGCGCTATGCAAAAAATGTCTGACTTGTCTGAATGCCAACCGTATTCTCCAGTTTTGCATCAACGACATCAGGCCAATATATAAAAACCCGAATTGAAAGAGCATGAAGAACGGGATTGATGTAAGCTCTCCTCTTTCTAAAAAGTTCAGGCATCCGATTGTAAAATAACAGCCGAGTAAAAGCTCAACAAAAGGTTGCAGGTTTAATTCAGAACGATACTTCTTTTTATTCCAGTCATCTTTTTTGTTTTCAATGCGATATTTTGGCGTTCTTTTGAATTCTGTCGTGTAGTTAAAAATGCCCTCGAGCACCGCTCTGGCATTGTTAATTGAAAGCCCGATTCCAACCGCCATCAAAATTGGAACGTAAAGCACCTCAGATTTCCAGTTTTTTGTGCCTTCAATTTGCGCAACGAGATAATAGATGATAACAGAAAGGGAGGCTGAAAAAAAAACAAAAAGGTAGACATAGACCATCCAGTCCCAGCCGCGTTCAAATTGGATATCCAAAATAACCGGCATGAACAGCGCTGGAATGGTCATGAAGAGGTAAGTGAAATTACTGGTCAGGTGAATTGTGCCTTCCACTTTAATAAAAAGCGGCGCTTTGCTGCGCCATAAAACGGGCAGCATCTTTTTAGCCGTCTGCACAGACCCTTTCGCCCATCGGTGTTGTTGTGATTTATATGCGTTAACTTCAACCGGTAATTCAGCGGGCGCGACAACATCATGCACATAAATAAAACGCCAGCCGGCAATCTGCGCCCGATAGCTCAAGTCAAGATCTTCGGTCAGGGTGTCGTGTTGCCAACCGCCAGCGTCAAAAATTGCCTGTTTGCGCCATAACCCGGCTGTTCCATTAAAATTAAAAAAACGTCCGCTGCGGTTTCTGGCGATATGTTCGATCACAAAATGACCATCCAAAAAAAGCGACTGAATGCGAGTCAACATGGAATAGTGCCGATTGATATGCCCCCAGCGGGCTTGCACCATGCCGATTTCCTTATTTTGAAAATAGCCTACGGTTTTTTTTAAAAAGTCCGGGTTTGGAACAAAGTCAGCGTCAAAAATTGCAAGAAAATCTCCCTTTGCAATTTGTAATCCTTTGTCAAGCGCGCCCGCCTTAAAGCCAGTTCTGTCTGTTCGGTGAATATATTGAATATCAAAGCCCTGACCCTGATATTTTTCTACAAGATCTTTGCCAAGCGTCTGTGTTTCGTCGGTTGAGTCGTCGAGCACCTGTACCTCAAACAGCTCTTTGGGATAATCAAGGTTGCATATTGAGTCAATTAAACGGGCAATAACATACTGTTCGTTGTAAAGCGGCAGTTGAATTGTAACAAAGGGTAAATTGTTATCGTCAACTTCTTGCTTGAAAGCCGTTTTTCGGTGTTCCCAGTAGAGATAAATTAAAAAATACTTGTGCAGGCCGAAAATGACCAGCATAGCCAACACAAGACCATAAAAAAGCAGTAATAAAGTTTCCAGTCCGTTCATTGTCAAATCGTCAGCTATTAGCTATTAGGATGCGGTGGTTGAATTTTCAATATGAAAATCAAATTGCTCTAAAAAGTGGTTGAATGAGGCCAAAATAGGATTAGGATATTTAACAAACCAATATAAGTGTTTATTCCCTTGAGTATAGCCTCGCCATTTTATGAGGTGGGGTAAAAAGTAGAAAAATATATGCAATCTGTAATATCATGTCAAGCTATTTAACTGCGTGGCGAGGTCTCGCATTCAGTGCAATCCGGTGGATAGCTTTTTTTGAAAATGGGGTAATTACAAAATGTCTTTCCGGGTTTTAGCTTTGATTCGTTGTTATAAGTTTTCTTCTGACACTGTTTCTATTCTGTCGTTATTGTTAAGTTTGACTTGCAAGAGGCTGCCATTATCCGCGTTTGTTTAGAATGTGTTTATTAAATGGACAGCTACAGTCTTATACGATAGAGGTTGTTATGGAAGCTTTGGGGGACGGCTTAAAAGGTGAAGAAAAAGGCGCCCGTTTAACCGTTGTTCATTTTTTTCGAAGCAGGGCGCGGGCTCACGGCTTCATAATAAATCGGATTTGCAGGGTTTTACCTGGTTTTCTGTCAGGGTGATATTTGAGTCAAGAATTGTTCTGGCCACCACATCGGCTCCATCATCCCTGATAAGGCTGTTGTGCATTTCTTTCGATAAAACAGAATCAATAAATGGCTGCCATTCACCAGTAAGAAAGTTTGAGGTGGGCAATTCTTCAGCCACATGAAATTTCTGTAAGGCGGCGACAAGTATATCATATTCAATAAAATCTGAACGTGGGATATAAAGCATTGGTGTTTTTATGGAGATAACCTCAGAAACAATGCCGTATCCCGGTTTTGATATGACCAGATCGCAGGCGTTGAGCAAGTCTGGGAAATAATAATTTCTGCTTTGCAGATTGAGGGCGTTTGGCGGTGGATTGAGCAGGTTAAAGGTAATAAAACGGTAATTTGTCATTTGCCCGATTTGTTTCAGGTTTACAGATAACAGGTCGGGTTCACGCAATCCCACCAAAACGATTGGGCGATGGTCATTTAGACTAAACCGCAATTTTTCAAGCGTGTCTTTTTTGCTGTTTATTGGTTTTCTCACCACCAATGGCACATCCATACGTCTTGGAAATGCGCTTAAATCGCCATGGAAAGGAAGGCGGAGCAAGTTTGACGCTTTACTGTATGATTGCTGAATATTTTCAATAAGGCGCCAATATTCCGGGAGGTCATCTGTAAATGCGGAATAAATCCAGTCCCAAGAGAAGTTGGTCATGCCGAATGAAGGAATGCCGGCTTTTTGGGCAACGTCGAATGCAAGCGGTGGAATGTCAGCGACAATGGCATCAATTTTGTTTTTTTTTAGGAAATCTAATTCCTGCTTGATAAGGGTTTTGCGCTCTGCATAGAGTAAAAGCATGACTTTTAATGTTTCTTTTTTATTAACTTTGAAGCTGTTTTTTTGAATCAAACCGACATCCAGGGTTCTGGCATAGTGATAAAAGCAGTTTTGCGGATATTTGTCAAATAGCCATTTTGATGCGTTTGAACGAACATGAACGGTTGAATTCCTGTCATGTTGCAGTATGCATTTAATGACTTCCAGACATCGGGTCGCGTGACCATAACCATGGCCAGTAATGTAAAAAACAAGTTCCATCTAAAAAAAAAATAAAGTATTATGAGTATTCATGAGTTCTATTTAATGTCGCTTTCTGCTGTAAAATTTTGATTGAATAGCATATCATTTTTATTTAAGCTTTTGTATGCAACGTGTCGTAAATCAAATTAAAGTCATCCTGCGCTGACACTCCTTTTAATAAGCTGTAATTCGTATGAAACCCTGGAAAGAAATTAATAAAAAAGTCACAGCTATAAACAGTAACGGCAAGCATGAAGACGCTCTTAAGCTTGCGCAGAAATCTTTTCAAGTTGCAACCAGTGAATATGGCTCTTCACATCCCAATGTAGCTGTCGCATTGAGCAAACTTGCCGGGCTTTATAAAGAAAAAGGCAATCTTGCAAAAGCCGAGCAGGCGTATGAAAAGGCATTGGAAATTCGGGAAAAGGTCTATGGGCATGATGACGTTAATGTGGCGACTTCTTTAAACGACCTTGCCGTATTGTACAAAGCGCAGGGAGATTTTTTTGAGGCTGAATCGATGCACAAAAAAGCGCTGGATATTCGTGAACGCCTCCTTGGGAAATACCATTTAGACGTGGCCGTATCCTTAAATAACCTTGCCGTTTTGTACGATTCATGGCGAAAACACCAGGAAGCGGAGCCATTATATCAAAGGGCGATTGAAGTCATTGAAAAGAATAAAGGCTCGACTCATCCAGACGTTGCAACATTGTTGAATAACCTTGGCGGACTGTATAAATCGCAGGGTCTTTTTGACGAGGCGGAACCCATTTATCAACGGGCGCTTGCAATTAGAAAGAAGGCGTTGGGAGCCAATCATCCACTTGTGGGTCTTATTTTAAGAAATCTGGGAACGCTTTACAAGAGAGCAGGCAAGTTGACAAAAGCGACAAAATATAAAGAGGAAGAGCGCAGAATCAGGGCGAAAAATCGGTAATGTATCGATTTTTTTTGTACAGTCTTTCTTAGTTTCAAAAAAATGGGAACAGCGCGCGCCAGAGACGGAGCGAAATCTTTCCATTTTTTTCATCACTTCCATTGTCTTTAATAACTCAAGTTTCGCAGTTTTTAAACTAAGAATTATTTAATGGCTCCGACTATACCTTAAATGGTAATGGATATGCCTGGATTTCTATGAGTCTCTTATGTTACAGCGCCACGCCCGGCAACTTCAAAAATATGTTCTACATTGCCGTTGCGAACACCGTAAATTTTGTTGAGCATGTTGACCACAACGCAGACATGATTTGGGATGACGTTTACTTTCTCACCAATTTCAAACTTTGCATCCGCGTCAATCATCCCGTGTTCCTCAGAAAGTCGCGTAACGGTGCTATTTTTTTCGACTACCCAACCAAATCCGGCTCCTTCACCCGGTCGGGCCATATCTGAGGTCAGAACTTTCCGTCCAGCGTCAATAACGGCTCGACTTGCGGTCGGCTTACTCATAACGGTGGCCAAAACAGAAAGCGCGCAATTTTCTGTTGCACAGGCTTGCAAAGCCACTTGCGTCCTATCGTTGAAGACATAAGTTCCGGGTCGAATTTCTGTAATTCCCGGTACGGCTGCGCAATATTGCGCGGCCGGCGACGAGCCCACACTAAGCGTATTTACTTCGATGTCATTTGAGCGCAACAATTCAGCCAAATCAACGATAGTGTTGCTTTCAGCCAGACCCACTTTTTCAATTTCAGCTTGCCCGTTCTGATTATAGGCATGTCCGCCGTGCGACATCAACCCGCGCAATTGAAGTCCACGCTGTCTCTGAATCTCCACGGCTAATTCCAAAACCTGCGGCCCGGGCGCCACACCGCAACGATCTTGCCCGCAGTTGATTTCAATGACCACCTCGATCTGACGTTCGGCTGCGGAAAATGCGGCGGCAAGCGTTTGAATGCCAAACAGACTATCAACGGCCACGCATAGTTTGATATTCTCAGCTAAATCAATAAGACGTCGGTGCTTTATTGCGCCAATGATTTCATTGGCAATCAGAATGTCGTCAAGACCTGCTTCCGCCATAATTTCTGCTTCCGAAATTTTAGCGCAGGTGATTCCATTCGCACCTTTTTCGATTTGCATTTTTGCAATTTCCGGCGACTTATGCGTTTTCGTATGGGGACGCAAATGCACATTGTTGTTTTCCGCAAGATTTTTCATTCGGACAAGGTTGTCTTCGAGACGGTCTAAATCAACGAGAAGGGCGGGTGTGTCAATATCCTTTAAATGCATGGTTATCGTTCATATCCAAAATTAGTTTGCAGGCGTTTTCTCATCTTGCCACTGAGCTTTGACTTAAAAATAAAAATTCTTTTGGCGATAGCTGTTTTCATCCTCTCAAGGCCAATGATTACCAGAATCGTCTAACCCAAATGACGGGAAAAGTAAGTTTTTGAAATCCAGAAGACAAAAACCTCAATATACAGAATAATATAGTTTTATTGAGGCTGAGCTTTTCCTTTTTTAGTGATGGAACTGGCTCTGTCTTTAAAGAATTTGTTGCCGGTAAAATAAAAGACTGCTTGCCAATTAAAAGACTTTTGTTAAATCTAGCGCAGCTAGCGTTTCAATAAATTTACCGCGCGATTAAAAATCTCCACCGGAACGTTATGCGCCATTTTTAGCGCGACATCGCGATCCCATTGATTTTTGACGCCGCTCACCTGCCAGGCATTCTGCAATGAAATATGTCCAATATGATACCAGGGTGAAATAAGCGGCACAAATTGCAACGGCCAATCCGTGCCATACAACAAATGTTCGGCAACGCCGGGTTCCGCCAGGGCTTTGGGCAGGTATCCGATTTTGTTAAATTGGGTTAGGCTGGAAATATCCGCGTAGAGGTTGGGATAGTTCTGAAACATCGGCAAAATACGTTCAAAGTTATCTTGTCCTTCGGATTTTCCCGTTGTGGCAATGTGCGCTGCAATCACCGTTACACCCAAATCCAAAGGCAACTTTAAACGCAACGGATCTGAAAATTTATCGACGGCATTTGCAAATGACTTTTCTTTCCCCGTATGCGTAAGAAGCGGTAGTTTGAGTTCAACTAAAGTTTTATAGAAGGGGATATGTCTTTTGTCGGCAGGATCGATGTTCATAATGGAGGGCAGCCATTTGATCAGCACAGCGCCGCCGCGATATGCCTCTTTTAATCTATGAGTCGCATCTTTGCGATTCGGATTTACGCTCGCGCCCCAATAGAGATTGTCGAAATATTGCAACTCATTCATCAAATATTTATTTGGCACATAAATTTGCGTTTTTGATGAATCAAAGACACCGTCTTCTGTAACATAGCCATCCATGGCCAACACCACGGCTTTGTCAACGGTTTTTGATTCCGTGATTTTCTGACTGATTTTTCCTATCAGAAACTTATCGCCGTTTTTTCGCAATTCCTCCTCTGTTACATCCATCGCCCAAAGGTAAAATGGAAACCGGAAGTTGGCGCGCATTTCCTTGTTGATAAAACATCCGCTATTGCCATAACCGAGGCCGGCGACATGAACGTGCATGTCAAGAATTGTTTTGTCCGTTCCAGGGTTGAGCGTTGTGATGGCGTTCCGATGACATGTGACGCCAACAGTCAACAAAACAACCGCCAAAAGAACAACAAATATGGATTTTTCAACTTTATTTTGTTTTTTAGCGAACACGAAAACTCCGTTAAAAAAGGTGACCGTGAATTGGGACATATAGTAATGATTTTGAACGCCACTCCAGCAAAACCTTGATGGCTAACGAACAATCGGTGGACAAAATCACTGGTATGAATTGAAGTTTAATCGAATGCACAAGCAGGCTGCACGCACTGACGCCTTGCATAGCCGCCAAGCGTTGGAACTGCCTGACCGGACTTTATATGGGAGTTCGCCCGCTGAACTCCTTGAGGTTATTTTTTGTTTTTCGTAACGAGAAAATCCGCGTTCAAGAGAATTTTGGCAAATCCGTCACGCCAGCTCTTCAGTTAATGGAACGGCGTGATCACGAATCGCTTTCAGCATATTCAAAGTTGTTATAATTCCGACGATTTGTTCGTTTTTGGTGACAAACAGTCTATGAATGCGCCCGACTATCATCATGTCGGCGAGGTCTGACAAGGATTGTGTTTCAGGCACTTGAAAAAGCAAAGGAGTCATGATTTCTTTTACAGAGAGGTCTTGATTTTCTTCAACGTGCAATTCAAACATTTCCTCGCGCGTTAATTTGTCTTCCCAGCCATGCAAATAATAATTGGTTCGACTATTGTCGCTTACAACTTTCACGCGCCTGTCATCATTCCTTACAATGTCAGTGAGAGAAACGACGCCGACCAATTTATTTTCCTGGTTCACAACTGGCGCGCCGGAAATCATTTTCTCCGTAAACAAGTTGGCTAGCTCATGAACAGTCATGTCCATCGGCACGGTAATAACATCTTTTTTCATGATATCTTTTGCTGTTAACTCTCGCATCATGTTGCCTCCTCATTAAATGATTGACCGCGCGTCCATGCATAAGCGATCTTTACCTATACATTTGTCTTTTTCAATATAAAACGTATCGGAATAGAAATCCAGACCTTAACTGACTTGTCGCGTTGTTTTGCAGGGCGCCATTTTACCGATTTTACCGCTATCTGCGCAGACGCTTCAAAACCCATATTTAAGCCTGAGTCTTTGAGAATTTTGGTATTAATGACCTCGCCTTCGGGGCTAATGAGCGCGTTAACAATAACATGCGCTTCAATGCCTGCTTTCAGGGCAATGGAGGGATAGACCAATCCTTGTTGAATCTTCGCATAGCCTCCAATTGGGCTGGGAGGTTCATCATACGCGACGAAGAAGTAATTTTCATTATCATGCTCAACATTGAACGGAGGCGGATCGGGAATATCCGACAAATCGAGTTCGGTCGTTTCAATAGTCAAATCCTCAGGAACATCATCGCTTTCGGTCGGAACCGGAATTGAGGGTCGAGCTGGTCGAGGCGGCAGTTGAACCTGTTCAGTTTGGGGAATGTCTGTTACTTCAATTTGAACGTCCTGTCTCTTTTTTTTCTGATACTCGGCAGTAAAAGATGGTGAAAGTTGAAATATAGCGATGTGAATGCAAAGGGAACCAATCAGACTGAGCTCAAAAACTTCCCCATAAGACTGCTTTAAGCTTTGATGCGCAACTTTTTTTCTCTTCATGGCAGCCACCTCCTTTGAGATGACAAGTTCATTGCTTTGTTAACTGACAATGCACTCAGCAAAAGATATACCGTTTGACTGATAGACAAACTGACCAATCTAACCATTTGTTTTTAAATAGATTCTATTCTATTCTGGAAAACGCGGGAGTCGACTATAATTTAAAAGGTGAGAAACAAATTCCTGAATTTGATAAAATCTGTCTTGTTAGCGCGTTAGCGCGCTGAAATTCCATTTTTGTCTTTCGGTCGGGAAGTTGCCAATTTCGTTTTATGGGCTGTCAAGAGCCAATAAAATTTTCCACCTGATTTGTTTTCAAAGCGTTTGTGAATTGATAGAATTTTCACAGTCGTGATTTTTCAGTTCTGTCATTGTATTTTTTTAAGGGAATGCTGGTTCATATTCTTGCATTAACATGAATGTTTTAGATTTGTTTTAAATGTTGAGAAGAGTCGGGTAACGCAGGAACTAATTTTCAAGTCGTCTCGGCTCCGTTTCGGGATGCCCGATTACAAATAGATTACTCGAAGCTACAGTCGAGTTTTACGCCGTATTGTTAATACTTTAGCGCAGACCGACTCCATTGCCATTTTTGAAAAAGGGGAGGCTGTCGCTATGACAAAATCCCCCCCTCTTACAAGAATTGCTTAACTTTTGATCACGTCAAGATGCGCGTCGTTTCTGTATTCTTCCGCTTTTTCTTTCAGGCCAGCTTCGATGGCTTCTTCTTTGTCAAGCCCGTGCGCAACCGCATAATCACGAACATCTTGCGTAATTTTCATCGAGCAGAATTGCGGGCCGCACATGGAACAAAATTTAGCGTCTTTGAAAGAATCGTGTCCCAGCGTTTCATCATGATAGGCGCGCGCGGTTTCCGGGTCGAGCGAAAGGTTGAATTGATCTTCCCAGCGAAATTCAAACCGAGCTTTTGACAACGCGTCGTCACGTATTTGCGCGCCAGGGTGACCTTTTGCCAAATCCGCTGAATGCGCCGCGATTTTATAAGCGATCAAGCCTTGCTTTACATCCTCCTTATTTGGCAAACCAAGATGTTCTTTTGGAGTGACATAGCAAAGCATTGCAGTTCCGTACATGCCTATCATTGCAGCGCCAATTGCAGATGTGATGTGATCATAGCCGGGAGCAATATCCGTGACCAGCGGACCAAGCGTGTAAAACGGCGCCTGATGACAAACTTCCTGTTCACGGTCAACATTCTCTTTAATCAGATGCATCGGCACATGTCCGGGGCCTTCAATCATAACCTGAACGTCATGTTTCCAGGCCTTTTCAGTCAGTTCGCCGAGCGTGTCAAGTTCTGCAAATTGCGCCGCGTCATTTGCATCGGCAATGGCGCCGGGTCGCAAACCGTCGCCGAGCGAAAAAGCGACATCATATTTTTTCATTATCTCGCAGATCTCGTCAAAATACGTATAGAGAAAATTTTCCTTATGATGGTAAAGGCACCACTTGGCCATAATAGAACCACCGCGAGAAACAATGCCGGTAAGTCGGTTGGCGGTCAGAGGCACATAACGCAGCAAAACTCCGGCATGAATGGTCATATAATCGACGCCTTGTTTGGCCTGATCTTCGATAACCTTCAGCATAATTTCCGGCGTCAACTCTTCAGGTGTTTTTACATAAGTTAGCGCTTCATATATCGGCACCGTTCCAATTGGTACAGAGGAGTTGCGCAAAATAGCTTCACGGTTTTCGATGATACTTTTGCCAGTGGACAAATCCATAACCGTATCCGCGCCCCATTTGATCGACCAATTTAACTTCTCCAGCTCCTCCGGAATGTCGGATGTCGTCGCCGAATTGCCAATGTTCGCGTTGATCTTTACTCTGAACTTTTTGCCAATTATCATCGGTTTCAGTTCAGGATGATTGATATTAGACGGGATAATTGCCCGTCCCGTTGCAATTTCATCGCGAACAACTTCAACTGGAAAGCCCTCGTTTTCTGCGATATGAACCATCTCTTGAGTGACAAGACCTTTGCGTGCAAAATGCATTTGCGATACGTTGTCGCCGGTTCTTGGTGTGATGCGAATTGACATAGATTGTTCTCCTTATAAGTGCAAATAAAACGGCCATTTCCCGCATAGCAGAAAATGGCCAATTTGATTGCAAAGTTTAGCCATTCCCTACGTCGGTATTATCCGCATCAGGTTCGAAGGGTTAACTCTCAGCCTTGCGACTCCCCTATAGCTATTGAAAACACGATAAGGCTTTTACGTGTTTAAAGTCAAACGATTTCTCAAAGTTACTGAAATAGCAGGTTACACCTCCTTGTTTCATATGCATTTATCAAATGAGCTTAAATGACTTTCCACTGGTTTTTCAAAATTAATTTCGGCTTGCATTTTTGCAGTAAAGGCTGTTGGCGGCGAAGGTATTCTGGAACAATATTGCTTTTGCAAAGGTCTGAAAGATACGCTACATTGAGCCCTTGAAAAACCGGATAATAATAACTTGTTTGCTGATTTGTATTCCAAAATGAAACGGACTTTATTTTACTATTTTTTTATTTTTAATATAGCAGCGTTTATTTTTCCGAATTTCAGTCTTTGCCAGATATCCCCATTTGACAGTTTGTCGAAGGCAACTGCGCCTGTTGACAGTTCGACATCATCTCCCACAATTTCCGACCCGAAAGTTAAATCGAAAATAAAAATGGCGGATGTTGGCATAAAAAGCAAAGTTACTTACTCCGCAAGAACCATTGAAAGCAACAAGAAAGAAGGAATCATCCATTTAATTGGCGACGCCGAAGTCAAGTATGAAAAAATTCAAATAACGGCTGGTAAAATCCACATCAATTGGGACGAAAGCTTCATGCTTGCCGAAGCGCTTGAGGACACCAGTTCAACTGATTCCACGCAAAATCGTAAAACTGGTTTTCCCGTATTCTCCGATGGCAACGAAAAAATGGTTGGGGAGTCGATGGTATACAACTTTAAATCCGACAAAGGGCGCATCGTGCGCGGTCGCACAGAAATCCAAAAGGGTCAATATTTTGGCAAAGTCATTAAGCGAACCGAGGGAGATGTCTTTTTTGTAAAGGGCGGTCGTTATTCAAGCTGCGAAAACGAGGAGCCGCATTATTCTTTTCGGGGCGATAAAATGAAAGTCATTATGAATGACAAGATTTTGGCAAAACCCGTAACGCTATGGTTGGGAAAAATACCATTGGCAGTTTTTCCTTTTGCCATGTTTCCCACTGAGGAGTCCGGGCGGCAGTCAGGCGTAATTTTACCCCAGTATGGTTCAAGCGCTCAGGAAGGCCGCTATTTGCGCGGCATGGGCTACTATTGGGCGACAAATGACTATCTGGATTTCCAGACAACGATGGATTTTTATGAACGCACCGGAATTTTGCTGCGCGGCAAAACAAACTATGCTTTGCGCTATAAATTTTCCGGCAGCCTCGGCGGGTCATTCACTCATAAAAATTTTCCGAATGGACAACGGCAGCGCCGCTGGAACCTGAATGTTAACCACAGGCAGACCATCAATGAAAAAAGTTCTCTTTCTATTAACGGCAGTTTTGTAAATGACAATTCCTTTTACAAAGATTTTAGCAACAATCGCAGTGAACGCCTAAATCGTCAAATAACCTCAAACGCAACCTACAATACCCGCTGGGGAAACGATAAAAACAGCCTGACAATAAACCTGAAGCAAGTTAAAGATGTCGAGTCGGGTAGCGAAACATTGACTTTGCCGCAATTCAATTTCTCCAGAAGCCGCACCGCTTTGCTTCCTTTTGAAGCGGATGAACGCGACAAAGAGAAGCAACCGCGTTGGTTTAATGAGATCTACTATACCTATACGGCGAGTGGTTCAAATATTATCAAAGACGACACAACAGGTTCTCCAGCGCCCGACATTCGAACGGCTGCGCATGGTTTTCGTTTCTCTCATGCGCCCGGACAAAAATTATTAAACGTGATCGGAGTCAGTCAATCGCTAAGTTATAATGAAGATTGGTTTGATAACCGCAAAACATATCAGCCGGTTGACACCACAAACAATTTCCCAGCCACAAAGGAAAACGGATTTTTCAGGCGTTATAAATATTCGTACAGCGCTAACGCCGGCACGAAACTGTTTGGCACAGTCTATCCGCGTATTTTTGGCGTTAAGGCCATTCGGCATACAATGTCGCCACAAATTAGCTTCAGTTTCCAACCTGATTTTTCCGACAAATATTTTGAAACCAGAATCGACACCAACGGCGTAGAAAGAAAATTGGACAAATTTACCGGTTCGCCTTCATCCAAACAAATGAGCATGGGGTTTTCTCTCGGCAACTTGTTTCAGATGAAATCTGGCAAGACGGACAGGGAGAAAGTGACCACTTTATTTAGTTTTAACATGAATAGCAGCTACAATTTTGTAGCCGACAGCTTAAAAATTCGTGATATGACCAGCGCTTTTAGCGCCACTCCAACGAAAACCCTTAACCTGTCGGCAAACTTCACACACACCTTCTACCGGTTTGATGAAATTTTAAATCGAAGGATTGATGACTTTATTAAACCGCGCCTGACAGCAATGCGCATCGGCGCCAGTTGGTCTTTGGGGGGGAAATCTACTTCGGGCGCAGCAAGCCCGGCAAAACAAACGCCAATCGTAGGCGCTGGCAATCCGACAGCAAGTGGTCAATATAAGGATTCTTTTGCTCCTGAAAGCGCTTTTTCAGCAAAAAATATTCCGTGGCAGGCAAAATTGCGTTTCACTTACAATGTTACCAGATTCAATCCCAATTCGACTCAAAAAACAGCTCAAGCCAATCTTGAAAATGTTGAGGTAAAGCTGACGAAAAACTGGCGAATCGGCTACCGTCTGAGCTATGATCTGGTTAAAACCGAAATTATTGATCAACGCCTGTCACTGTATCGTAATTTGCATTGTTGGGAAGCGCGCTTCGACTGGACGCCTTCTGGAAATCGCAGCGGCTTTTATTTTATAATTAATGTCAAAGCGCCGCACTTAAAACAGTTAAAATATGAATATCGCGGCGCCGAAAGTGTGTTTAGCCAGTATCAATAATTTGATTGAAGGGGAGAAGTCAGCCTGAGCAATAGAGTAATGAGAGGAAGAAACCATTTGAGTTGCCTCTGTCTTGCGAAAAAGACCAAACCCACCGGAGAAAACATTCAAAATAAAAAAGGAAGACCGTAAAATAAAAAGGGCTACCCATTACTGGATAGCCTCTTTCCGTCGGGGCGATAGGATTCGAACCTACGGCCCTCGGTTCCCAAAACCGATGCGCTACCGGACTGCGCCACGCCCCGAAACCATATTTTCAGAACGGGTATTATAGGGATTCAAAAACAAAATGTCAAGAAGCTAATCGGCTCAATTGCAGTTAAATAATCCTATCTTCTCGTTTGAACTTAATATTGCTTACCGAATAAAAAAAATAACGCCGACCTTTATGGTATATTCATTAGCCGTTACTTCAGGCGTTGAAATAACTTCGCCGACTTCGTTGACTTTATTCCCTCCGACGCCATAAATTGTTTGATACTCAAAAGAAACGTCAATGAATGGCCCCATGCCAATATCATAGAGAATGCCGCCGCCCAAATTCCAACCGAGCGACCATTCCTCGTTTTGACTGCCTAAGCTAGCGCCGTTCGAGGAGGTGATATTGGTCAGAAAGTAATGAGCACCGCCTGCGGCTCCGAAATAAAGCTTCAATGCTTTGGAGCCAAACCGATATTGCGGTCCAATTATCAAACGCATTGCATTATCTGAAAATTTAATCAAATCAGTCCCATAATTAGTCAGCCCAAGCTGCCTTTTTTTGCCAAAATTAATAAATGTAAGATCTCCCTTGAGCGTAAATCCGTTTTTACGACGACCGGTTATTTGGCGCTCTACCCCTAGCCCAAGGCCGCCGCCGGTTTGATTGATATTTGCAAATTTTTCTTTTGGCAAAGCGACAACGATATGCGGGCTGATCGCCCACTGCGCCTGTAGATTCGGGCTGAAGCCTGACAGTAGCGCAAATGCCGCCAATATCATGATTTTTTTCATGGGTCTTTCCTTTGATAAGCGATTGTTTTCTTCTTTGCAAGGGTTGAATAATTTAACACATACTTAAGTGACGCAGACTTTATTCCTAAATTGTAAAACAACTACTTTTTTTTGAACAAGTCTTTGAGCTTGCCTTTCGCTTTATTCACACCCTCTTTCTTTTTCTTTTTAGCCTGTTCTTCCAACTCTTTTTTCTTCTGTTCAACCACCGCAATGTAGTCATTGACCTGATTCTGAATTTTTTCTATTTCCCCCTCGAGTCGTTTTTTGTTTTTATCTACATAAGCAAGAGCCTCTTTCTTTTTCGGCTCAATAAACTTGCGCAATTTTCTTTCCATTTCAGCCCGAGCCGCTTTTCCGGCTTCGCCAAGGACATTCTTTATCCTTTTTGCCAGAATTTTATCAATATTTGATTGAACGTTGAGCTTCATGTCGTCACTGGCGCCGCTTATTCCGGCTGTAAATGTAAGCTGGTCAATGGAAGCAAAAACGTCGCGCGTCACTCTGGTTATCAAATCTTCTCCAGAATTTTGAGCAAAAGCAAAAGACACAGGTTTGGCGGAAAAATTGATTTTAATGTTCATTTGTTTTCCGACAATCGCTACTTTTGCGTCGATTGAACCTGAGTTGGCATTGATCATATTGGGCAGATACTTTTTATCCGGCAAGGCGATTTTACCAAAACGAACACCTGAAGCGCTGATATGCATTTGCTCTTTTGCCGTTTTAGAAGTATGATCAAATTTGCCTGTAACCTTGTAAATGCTTGAGCCTGGAACATCCACATCTAAATCAAAAATCAGCGGATTGCCATAAATTTTTGGTTCGGAGGTGACGCCGCCTATAGTTCCACTGATCGATAGCACATCCTCACTTTTTAAACTATTTGACGCGCCGCTCAGCTTTATATTTTCCAATAAAAATCGTGGTTGGCGATTTCGGATCGGAAAAGTAATATCCTGTCCTTGTAATCTTTTGGGCTTTTCCACTTTGCCTGCGCTCATAAATTGCTGCGCAATCGGCATATAATTTCTAATGGTGTTTACATAATCGAGCAGCTTAATTACGGGAGAGATAACCATATCGCCGAAAAGCATCTTGCCAATATTTTGCGCATTAAACTCACCGATATTGGCTTTTGACTTAATCGCATTGAAATCATTCTGAAACCAATTATCAACACCAACAAACGCAGTTGACAGTCTCTTGAAGTCGGTATTGGCTGCTTTCTTTTTTTCTGCAACATCTTTCTTAAGGCGGTTTAAGGTTTTAATTATTTTCCTCGCCTTATCGGCTGTCGAAAGATAGTCTTCGATGCTGGAAAGTTTTTTCGATTTTAATTCATCGATGTCAGCCGCAAGTTGCGTTATATCGTTTTGTGGTTTGAACTCGGCAATCGCCTTATCCCATTTGTCAAAAGTGGCGGCGGCGTCTTTTCGGGCAGCGTCTATTTTGCCAATGCTTTGAATGTCGAATTCGGAAATCAGGCTATCGACATTGATTTTCTTTTTTAACGGAGCCAAATTCAAAACCGGCGCTTCAGCAACTCGATCTTGCAAACCTTGCGTGGCTTCACCCAGCCAACCAGGCTCTTCTGGTTCCGGCTCAACAGGCTCAGGCTGTTCGATTGTTCCGTCCGTCGCCCTTTTGCCGCCAAGACGGACATCAACGATTGAAATTTCGTTGATCAATACTTTTTTGTTGAGCAAGGGCAACGCTTCCATATCAAAAGCCAGTCGACCGGTTTCAAACAGGTTTTTCCACGGGTCATTTTTGTCAGCCACCTGTAATCTGTTCATTTGAATGGAAAGTTGGGAGATGCTAAAACTCAGATCATCAATTTCTACTTTGGCGCCGGCCATAGATGAAGCAGCGTTTTCAAGCGCGCCCTCCACAAAACTATTGCGGGTAAAATAGAGTAGCGCGCCAATGATAATTCCTAAAATTGCTATTCCTATAAGTCCTTTTATTCTCATCGCCTTACAACTCCAAATCTCTGACTTTGACATACCATTTAAAAAGCGCGCTACCCTTTATTGCTTTTACCCATTTCGAGTTTTCGATTTTGGGAGCAAGGTTTTTGCGGTAGCCGACAATGCCTTTTTTAGATATTAAAAACATCGGAAAGGCAAGAACCAGCCCGGCAAGCAGACTTCCCATGACAACCGTGTTGTTAAACTTTGAGAAAGGCACAATCGGCATGTTATACCAATTCGTCCACGTCGGATAAAGCGCATCCATTCCGGTCAAGACATAATAGCCGAGGCTATGGAAGGCAGGATCGAAAATAAAGGCGACAAAACCGAAGAAAAACATCGCGAAAAAAACGGACGCCAGATTTACTTTTGTGAGGAGCGCAATAAGAATAATGACAATGTTTTGCAACGTCCAGTGCGGCGAAAGTCCAAGGACAAAACCAATCGTAAAACCTGCGGCGACGAGGCCGGGAGATTCTCCGGCTCGCAATACTTTGAAAAACTTGCTAATAAATTGAAGAAAAAACATTCTGAATATCCCTTTCAAACGTTTATTCGGATAAGATGAGCGTAATATAGATAAAAACGAACAAGAATCAACCTGAGAACAGCGCATTGCAAGAATGAAACTTTCTTCGTTTCACGCGTAAAAAGATTTTATTCTTTCGAAAATCATAAAGAACTTAACCATGAAGGATGGGTTTCATGTACAAACATCTACTTTTAATACTCCTCTCCACTATCGGGCTAACATCGTGTTCATCACGTTTTTTGAGGTCAGATCGACCCAATTGGAAAACACCGCTTCAATATGAGGTGGATCTCCTTGATAGAGCGGATGATCTTTTTAAGGTCAAGCTCAACGTAAACAACCTTGGCGCTGACTCAATTTACCAATTTGCGTCTACGGCGCCCGGAACGTATCAAATAATGGATGTCGGTCGCTTTGTTCGCAGCTTTTCGGCACATGACGCAAACGGCAATGCAATTGCGACCAACCAGGTTTCAACCAACCAATGGCAAATTTCCGCGCCGGAAAAAGTTGCCGAAATCTATTATACAATTGCCGAAACATTCGACACGCCAGTTGACTCCAACCGTATTTTTTTGATGGCCGGAACTTCGATAGAGGAAGACCACACGCAATTCATGGCGCATGCGGTTTTGGGCTTTCCAAGCGGCATGCAGAACCGTCCACTGACAATTGACTTTAAATATCCCAAAGAATGGATGATTGGCTCCGCTCTTCGCCAAAAGGACGGCGTTTACTATGCGGACACTTATGATCATGCAGTTGACTCTCCGGTTCTTCTAGGCAGACTATCTAAAGCCGACCTCAAAGTTAACGGCACAAGCATTGAAATCTTTACTTATTCAAAGACCGATAAAATTCAATCGGAAGATATTCTTGAAGTGATCAACGACGTGCTTCTTGCTTCAGACAAATTTCTAAACGGGTTGCCTGTCGACATATATACGTTTTTATTTTTCCTTGAAGATGTAACTTTAGGCGCCTGGGAACACTCTTATTCTTCGAATTATATCTATCGGGAAATGTCTAAAGAAGAATTAACTGCCTTCGGTTTGCCCGATGTGATTGCGCACGAATTTTTTCATATTATAACCCCGCTGAATATTCATAGTGAAATTATCGAAGAGTTTAATTTCGTGAATCCTGTTTTATCTGAACATTTATGGTTGTATGAAGGCGTTACCGAATGGGCGGCGCAAGCGCTACAACTTAAGGCCGGGCTTATAGAGCCGCAAACCTATTTTCGGAAAATGTCGCAAAAATTGCAAACCAGCGCTCACTTCAATAGTGAGTTCAGCTTAAAAGATCTTGCGCTCAAAGCCTTTACTCCGGACGGAAAGCGACAGTACCCCAATATTTATATGAAGGGCGCCATTACTGCCGGCTTGCTCGACATTCGATTATTGGAGCTCTCTTCCGGCAAACAGGGGCTGCGCGAAATTTTAAATAAACTCGCCCATAAGTACGGTTCAAAAAAGCCATTTTCTGAAAAAGGTTTTTATGATGTTTTTGTCGAAATGACCCATCCTGAGATTGCGCCTTTTTTTGAGGACTACATCAGAAATGCGCAGTCATTACCCATCGCTGAATATTATGAAAAAATTGGCGTTGCATATAGTCCAAAACAAGAAACCGATGAAATGACAACCGTTGGAGGTTTTCAAATTACCGTTTCAAGCGACTCCCAGTTTTTGATACAGGGTGTGGTGGAAGAAGTGCAGAAATTTGGCCTGCGCGATGGGGATGTCCTGCACAAATACGAAGGGGAAGTGATCACGATGAAAAACATCAGAGAACTTTTCGGAAAATTTAAGGCGGTCAAGGCTGGAACGCCCTACAAGCTTGGCGTGCTCAGAAACGGGGAAGAGCTTGAGCTAACCTGCGAAAAAATTGAAATCAGAAAAGTTGAATTACATCAATTTGAACTTATTGAAAACCCGACTGCGGCGCAATTGAAATTGCGCAAAGCGTGGCAAAGAAATAGTTGATTTTCGCGCGGTGATTTTCCAGTTTATATAAAGGGAAAAAACACCACAGGAAAAATGAACATGAAAGATAGTTATATAGTAGATGCGGTGCGCACGCCAGTCGGCAAATTTGGCGGCGCATTATCAACCATCCGAACAGACGACCTTGCCGCGCAGATCATTCGGGCGCTGATTCAGCGTTATCCGAACATCCCGCAAAAAAGCTATGACGATGTCATTTTAGGATGCGCAAATCAAGCCGGTGAAGACAATCGTAATGTGGCCAGGATGGCTCTGCTGCTCGCCGGGCTGCCGTTCTCGGTGCCCGGCGAAACAGTAAACCGCCTATGTTCATCGGGCATGGCCGCCGCGATTCATGCCAATCGGGCGATCAAGAGTGGAGACGGCGATATTTTTATTGCCGGCGGTGTTGAAAACATGACGCGCGGCCCCTGGGTTATCTCAAAGGTTTCAAGCCCCTTTGGCAGAGATGCAGAAATGCATGACAGCAGTTTCGGCTGGCGTTTTATCAACCCTAAATTGCAAGCCCTTTACGGAACCGACGCCATGGGGATGACCGCAGAAAACCTGGTCGAGCAACATCAAATCAGCCGTGAAGATCAAGACAGATTTGCTGTCAGTTCACAACAAAAGGCGACGGCGGCGCAACTTGTCGGAAGGTTTGCAAAAGAAATCATCGCGGTCGAGATTCCTCAGCGAAAAAAAACTCCTATCATATTTGACAAAGATGAATTTTTACGACCGCAGACAACTTTTGAAGCGCTTGCAAAGTTACAACCCGCCTTTAAGAAGGCGGAGAATGGCGGAAGTGTAACTGCGGGCAACTCATCGGGACTAAATGATGGCGCCGCCGCTTTGCTCGTGGCATCGGAGGCGGCTTTGAAGAAATTTGACCTGGCGCCAAAAGCGCGAATTGTCTCTTCGGCAGTTGTTGGGGTTGAACCGAAAATCATGGGTATCGGACCGGTTGCAGCTTCGAAAAAAGCGCTCGAGAAAGCTGGTTTAAACCTCCGCCAAATGGATATCGTTGAAATCAATGAAGCGTTTGCCGCCCAGGTTCTTGCATGTTCACGCAGTCTTGGCCTGGAAGATAAGGACTCTCGAATCAATCCCAATGGCGGAGCGATTGCATTGGGTCATCCGCTTGGTATGAGCGGCGCCCGAATTTTGCAGACTGCCGCTTTTGAGCTAGTGGAGAAAAAAAAGCAATACGCGCTTGTCACAATGTGCGTTGGCGTTGGACAAGGCTACGCAACCATTCTTGAAAACGCAGCCTGATTTAAAGGCTGCGACAGATTGAATTATTTAGTACCATAAAATACTCAGAAACTCTGCTTCAAAGTTAGAATATTCTCAAAAAACAGGAATAGTCTCTCAACCTTGCCTGAGTCCTTGTTATCAGCAATTCACCTCCCAGATATTTTTCTGGAAAAAAGCCGCTATCGTTAATAATTTAATGATGTTTCTTTTGAAATGAACCGTTTTGGGCTCATTGACCGTTGTTTCATCTTTAAAAGATTCTTATCTTGCCGACTTTTGGGCGGAACTGTATCGCCCGAAAAGAAGTTGCAGTAGTAATTTGAATTGACGGCAGATCAACCATGCAGGGAAATAAGGCTGAAATGTGTTTAATGATCATGGATTTAAGTAAAGTAGTCATTATTGGCGGCGCCATTGCATTGAGCGTTGCCGTGGGTTTTTCGCAAAGCGCAGAACCCCGAAAGTTGAGCCTGAAAGAATGTGAAGAGCTTGCCTTTGAACGCCATCTTCAGCTCAAAGACGCCAGGCTGCGTTTAAAAGCTGCGGAAGCGAAAAAAATCCAGGCGTCACATGCAGGCATTCTGCCAAGACTTCGTTTTCGCAACATTTGGGGGCCAATCAACAAGCTCGAAGGCGTTGAAACTGAAGACGGCGTTATAACTTCGGATCGGGAAGAGTTTGAATCATTCTCAGATATGAGTTTCTTTACTCAATTTGAAATAAACTTTGTGCAACCGCTGTATACATTTGGGAAAATCAGCGGGTTGAAGGACGCCGCGCATTTCAATGTTGAAGTTGAAGAAGCCAACATTGAGCGGAAACAACGCGATGTCCAGACACAGGTGCGTGAATTGTACTGGGGCATGCTCCTTGGTGAGGAATTGCTCTTTGTGATTAAGGACGCCCAAAAGGAAGTGGCGAAAGCCAACGAAAAAATCCAGGAAAAGCTCGACCAAGGTTCGGAAGAAGTTAGCCGGTCTGACCTGTTTAAGTTGCAAATATTCAGCTATGAAATTGACAAACAGCTCCGTGAAATTGTCGCGAAATCCAATCTTGCCAAATCCTCGTTGGCTCTCATGCTGAGTTTGACTAAAAATCAGCCTGTCCTGCTTGCGGAGGAATATCTCGAACCTGTCAAGATTGCCTTGGACACCATAGCAACATACTTTGAACTTGCGGGCAAGAAGAGGGCGGAAATTTTGCAATTGCAGGCCGGGTTGAAAGTCGGACGCTCCCTGATACGTTCTGAAAAAAGCGAATACTATCCGCAGTTTTATTTGGCTGGTGAAGCAAAATATAACTATGCAAAAGATCGCTTCGACCCCAAAAATCCTTTTCTGTGGAACCCAACCAACTATTTTCGCACCGGCGTAATTGTTGGAGCCAACCTTAACATGAATTTCATGCAGACCAAAGACAAATTAAGAGTGGCTGAAATTGAGTTCAAACGCCTGGCTGAAAAAGAGAGCTTTCTTGCGGATGGCATTCGCCTAGAAATTGAAAAAGCCTATGCAGAGGTTCTCCAGGCAGAAACCAATATGCGCGGCAGCCGCAAGGCCAAACGAGCCAGCAATAGCTGGCTAAACTCCGCGTCGATGACTTTCGATATCGGCGTTGGTGAAATTAAAGATTTGATAGAGGCCCATAAAGCGCATTCAAAAATGCAATCGGAACATTTTCTAAACATATATGCGTTTAACGTGGCAGTCGCAAAGTTATCAAAAGCAACAGGCGCAGACCTTCTTGCGCAAGAGATTGCACAATAAAGGGAATTAAGATGAAAACAACTCCAAAATTCATAGCAACAACGCTAATAATTTTAAGTTTTATTACGACTCTAAAAGCAGGCGATTCTCCCCTCGACTTAATAAAAGCGCGCAACCAGACGGTTGAAAAAATCTTGCAACAGGCAGGCGATGATATCGACGATGCAACCCGAACCAAGTTAAAGGATATGATCAACGGCTTTATTGATTTCCAGGAACTTTCAAAGCGAGCCTTGGGCAAACACTGGGACGCCAGAAGCAAGGAAGAACAGAAAGAATTCGTCGAAGTCTTTCAACAACTGATTCGGAACTCTTCGGTGAAGAAGCTTGAGGTGTATGAAGCTGACCGAATGGTTTATGCAGAGCCTGTTATTGAAAACGGACAAGCAGAAGTCGTCACTACAGCATACAAAAAAAGAAGGCACGTTGAAATTGTTTACCACATGCACATTGTAAACGATGAATGGAAAGTTTGTGACATGGAAATTGACGGCGTTAGCACAGCCGAAAACTACAGAGAATCGTTCTACAGGCAAATCTCCAAAACTTCCTATGCGGAAATGTATGACAAGCTTGTAAACCGACTGGAATCCGGCTCATAAGCGCTGTGCGCCTTGATATTAGAATATCGACTTTAAATAGAAGCCACGCATGAAAACAAACCAACGCTCTCCAAATCCCGACTATAAATTCGAAATGAATGACAATGAGTATGAGCGCATTCAAAAAATGCTTCATTATGAAAAAATACAGTGGCGCGCGGGCAAGCAAAATATTGCCGGCATTGATGAAGCCGGAAGAGGACCGTTGGCGGGGCCGGTCGTAGCCGCCGCAGTGATTTATAAGGATGAACCTGAAATTCCCATGGTCAACGACTCTAAAAAACTGTCGGAAGAAGTTCGCGAATACTTATACGACATTATTATTAATGAAGCCGCTTCTTATGGAATCGGAATGGCAGATGTGCATGAAATTGATGACCTTAATATTTTACAGGCCTCTTTTCTTGCCATGAGTCGAGCCCAGGACAATTTGGGAATCAAACCCGATCACCTGCTCGTTGATGGACGCTCTTTTTCAGGAAACAATGTAACCTACACAACAATCGTAAAAGGAGACAGCCTCTCCTTCTCAATTGCCAGCGCATCCATTCTTGCAAAAGTTACCCGCGATCGCATCATGCGCGGCTATGACAAAGAATATCCGCAATATGGCTTCTCACGCCATAAAGGCTACGCAACAGCCGCGCATCTGGACGCTATTGAGCAATTTGGTTTCTGCTCTATTCATCGCCGGTCATTTCACCCCAAACGTTTTATGAATTCTCAGTTATGGCTTTTTGAGGACAAACGAATTGTCTAGAAAGCTTGGCGAGGCCGGAGAAATCCTCGCTAATTCCTATCTGCAAAAGAAAGGCTATAAAATACTCGCGCAAAACTATCGTTGGGCGCGCGGTGAAATCGATCTTATTGCAGAAAAAGATGATCTGCTGATTTTTGTTGAAGTCAAAACCGCCTCCTCACAACGCTTTGGCGCGCCAGAAACGTGGGTTAATCAAAAAAAACAACGTCAAATAGGCATGGTTGCCGAAAAATATTTACAGGAGCATGAAATTGAAGATGTCGACTGTAGGTTTGATGTCATTGCAATTGAAATGCGCCAAAACACCCACAGCATCAAACATATTGAAAATGCTTTCTGGCTGGAAAGCTAAGGCATTTGATCGAAATAAACTTGCCACCTTCCACTCCATCTGAACTCATAATTCAAGATTTTCCTGGTAATATTATTTTGACCTGAACCCTAACCAACTGTCAAAGCAGTGAGCCGCTCAGGAACCAGTCCTTCATTATAAAACGCCGCTTTTCCATTCCCTTGCCATAAGCAAATCACGTCGCAGCCTCGGAATGACCAGCGCTATCATTTCCAGCAACACAACCTTTTATTCTGCATTATTCTGCAATTTGCCTCTTCGCTTTTCTTGAAAAAAAGCAAAACTTAAACGTCTTATTTTAGTCGTCGATATTAAAAAAAATGGATTGACAGTAAATGTTTCAATTTGTTTACAAAGATCGTTAAAAATACTCATGGTTTTATTTTGTTTACAAGCCTATGCAGCATACACAGATAGTCGATATTAAAAAAAGCATTGAGGGGTTTAATTTATCGATTGCTGATATTTCAAAAGCATACGACAATATCAGTTTTCAAATTGAACAATATAAGCGCAGCAAAATTCTGCCGGGCGACTACCTTAAGTTCATGGCTGGAAACCTGGCGCATGAAATCAGGAATCCGTTAAGCATTATTTCGGCAACCGTAGAACTGTTAGTCGAAACCGATAAGGCTTCCGGCGCAGAAACGATAAGTAATATATTGAGCGGCGTGCGCCGAATTGACAAAATTGTCGAAAACTTGATTGTTTTCGGTCGACCGATTGCATTAAAACCCATCAAATGTAATTTTTGTGATTTACTCAACGAGGCGATAAAGTCTGTCGAACTAGAAGCTGAAGCAAAAGACAAACTTTTGTTGTCTTATCAAGATCACACATCAGGACAGCTCTATACAAAGATGGATCCGATTTTAATGCGGCAAGCTGTCCGTAATGTTATCATAAATGCAATAGAATCAGCAAAAGAGGCTCCTCAAATCAGTATTCATTTGTGTGTTAAAAATAAATCTTTTGAAATCAAAGTGAGCGACAATGGAGGCGGTTTGCCAGGAGGAAACGGGGAACTGCCGTTCTATCCGTTTTTCACCACAAAAACGTACGGCATGGGTCTCGGACTGCCAACTTCGAAACGCATTATAGAAGAGCACGGCGGAAACATCGCGTTGCAGGATCGAAACGCCGATGGTGTGGACGTAATCATAAATTTACCCAAAAATTAAATGCCTGAAAAAAAGAAAATACTAATAATTGATGATGAACCACTCATTGCAAACGCCCTGGAAGGCGCCTTGCAAAGGTGGAACTATCGTGTCGAATTGTCCCAGGATGGCAAAAAAGCCATCAGCAATATCAAAAAAGAAAACTATGATATGGTATTGACCGACATGCGCATGCCCGGTATTTCAGGCATGGAAGTGCTCGAAGAAGTCAAAAAACAATCGCCGGAAACAGGGGTCGTTATGGTAACCGCCTTTGGCACCATCGACCAAGCCGTGGAGGCTATGAAAAAAGGCGCCTTTGATTATATCACCAAACCTTTTTCCCTCGACGAAATAAAGATTTGCATGACCCGCTATTTTCAAAGTCGACTTCTTCATGAAGAGAACAAAAACTTGAAACGGGCGCTAAAAGAAAAATACGCTCTGGAAAATTTTGTCGGACAAAACGCTAAAATAAAAGCAATGTTCAAATCGCTTGAGACCGCCTTTGAAAGCGACGCCTCGGTGCTCATCAACAGCGAAAACGGAACCGGCAAAGAACTCATCGCCTCGGCCATACACTATAACAGCTCCAGAAAAGGCAAGCCATTTATCAGAATAAACTGCGCCTCCATTCCTGAAAACCTCATCGAAAGCCAGCTCTTTGGCCATGAAAGAGGCGCATTTACAGGCGCCACCAACAATTTGAAAGGCGTCTTTGAAGAAGCCGACAACGGAACACTTCTGCTTGATGAAGTCACCGAGATGCCGCCGCACCTGCAACCCAAACTATTGCGCGTTTTACAAGAAGGTGAATACAGTCGCCTCGGCAGCAATCAAGTCATGCAATCAGATGTAAGAATAATCGCGACCACCAACTCCAACGTGCAAAAAGCCATTGAAAGCGGCATGTTCCGGCAAGACTTATACTTTCGCCTGAACGTCCTCTCCATAAATATTCCGCCGCTGCGAGAACGCAAAGACGACATCCCGTTGCTCTGCGAGCATTTCATGCGCAAATATGCCAAAAAATATAACAAAAAAGTTTCCGGCGTTGACAAAGCCATTTATGAATACCTCTATAAATATGATTGGCCGGGAAATGTTCGCGAGCTGGAAAATTTTATCCAAAGAAGCATCTTGAGCTGCAAAGACAGCGAAGAAATTGCAGTGGAACACATCTTGAACCATTTGCCCGATGCAAACCTGCAGTCCAATTCACAGAAAAAATCGCTCCTCGAAGAAGACCTTTCCATCTCTGAAATGGAAAAAGTTATCATTGAAAACACCCTGAAACGTCATCACTACCACAAAACCAAAACCGCCGAAATTTTAGGCGTAACACTAAAAACATTGCGCGCAAAAATCCTCCAATATGGCATCCTCGATGAAAGAGTGCGCCGCGTCCAGTTAGTAAAATAGGAAGTGCAACCCGACTTCCCGCCAGAAAACATCGCTTGGATTAAACACTGATACGCCCCAAACAACACGCAATTCGCGCCCATTTAAAGACGCCAAATCCTATGCCGCTCCGGCCTCCTCACCGGCATAACTATTATAATTTATAGGAAAGCCGGAATGCGGAGTTCTGCGCGGGTTCCAGGCGCGTCCTCGACCTGAAAGCGCTGCGCGCACAATTATGATTGCCGCTCACCGCGGCCAACCTGCGGGTTCGCCTTCCACTATCTATTAATCTACAACCATGTATCGAGAAAATTCTATCCTGACATTCATGTCGGCATCTGTGCGAAGAATCTTTTTGCGATACCAGAAGATGCTTCGCTATCAAACCAACTCTCGAAAGCTGGCATTTTACTGTTTTTGCTCAGCCTGAAATTGTCGCTGTCTAAATGCGATATATTTATTTCGACTCTCGCCTTATCAGCAAAACCATACCGTTTACCCGACCTAACCATGCGTTAGTAAACTTATTTGACACTTTTTGTTGTTTGTGGTCGTTATTTTTCTTTAAATAGCCCTGTTCCAAATAAAACCGGAAGTCTATAAAAAGCGTGAGCCTTTTTCTATAGATAAAATTTTCCATAGTTGCCAGAGCCTCTAAATCAAAATTGAAATAAAGCAGCAATGTTGGTTCTTCTTTAGGAAATATTCGAGAACATTTCCTGACCCAATCTTTGCAAGAGAGTCAATCAGACTTTTCAAACAAAACGCGTTAATACGCAATAATACTAAATATTAACAGAGCAGAGGAAAGCAGATATGCATACGAACAGGACGATCTTTACATTGCTGCTAGTGGCAATGTTTGCCGGAAATTTGGTCGCCTCAGACTGGCCGAGTTGGCGCGGTTCCCATCAAACAGGCGTTTCTGATGACAGCGGCCTGATAGCCGATTGGTCGCTTGACGGAAAAAATGTTATTTGGAAAAATGATTTTACCGGACGGTCAACCCCAATCATTATGAACGGTCGCGTTTTTGTCGCCGGACGCTCTGGCGCGGGGCAATCCATGCAACGGGCGCTGGCTTGCTATGACGCTGAGAACGGTGACCTGATTTGGGAGAAAAAGTTCAATGTTTATCATACAACAGTGCCATTCACACGCCTTGGCTGGAGCAGTATAACAGGCGATCCTGAAACCGGAAATATTTACTTTTTTGGAGTCGATGGCCGTTTTACCTGTCTTAACAAAGATGGCGATGTGTTGTGGGAACACTCCTTTCCGGAAGAATATAATCGATTTTCAGGATATGGCGGTCGCACCTGCACACCCGTTATTGACGAAGACCTGGTTATTGTTAACGGCGCCAACAACACTTGGGGCGAACATCTTATAATGAAGCATCGTTTTTTCGCTTATGACAAATCAAGCGGAGAACTGGTCTGGATCTCCACTATACCAGAAGGCAATAAAAATACAAATTATTCTGTTCCGGTGGTTGCAATCATAAACGGCGTTCGTCAATTAATTGTTGGAACAGGCACAGGTTGGGTTTACGGCATGCAAGCCCGCACTGGAAAACATATCTGGAAATTCCAATTGAGCAAAGGGGGAATCCAATCCTCTGTTGTGGTCGACGGCAAGTATGTTTTTGCCACGCATCATGTTGAAAACCTTGATAACACCGTTTGGGGCAGAGTCGCATGCATCGACGCCACCGGAGCCGGCGATGTGACCAAAACGCATGAAGTTTGGCGACATGACGGCCTTGAAGTGGGATACGCTTCGCCACTCATTTACGATGGACGCCTTTATCTGGTCAACAATTCGGCTAACCTTTACGCGCTTGACGCCAAAAACGGTGAGATGAAATGGGAACTCAGTATAGGTAAAGTCGGCAAAGGTTCGCCGGTTTGGGCGGATGGGAAAATATTCGCCACAGAGGTTAATGGCGGTTTTCACATCATCGAGCCGGGCGAAAAAGAAGCAAAGTTTCTTGATCGAAAGGAGATTCCGTTTGACGGGAAAAGGTTTTCTGAAATTTTCGGATCTCCCGCAATCGCTTATGGACGCGTTTATTTTACCAGTGAAACCGGTTTATATTGCCTTGGCAAAAAGGACGCAGTTTTTAAGGCGACCAAAGCTTCCCCAATCATTTTAAAAGGTGAAAAAGAAGTAGAAAAAAGCGTCGCTCCCGCCCACATACAAATCGTTCCGGCAGAAATTTGGGCGGACGCAGGTGAAAAAGTTAAATTTAAGGTCAGAGCCTTCGATAAGTCAGGCCGTCGTCTCAATAACCCCAAAACCAAATATTCGATGGGCGATTTAACGGGTAGGATCAACAAAAAAGGCAAAGCTAAATTTAGCGGGAAAGCAGCTAACCGGGCAGGTTACGTTGTTGCAAAAGTTGGCGAGCTTGAATCAAAAGCGCGCGTTCAGGTGGCGGCGAAATTGCCTTGGTCTTTTGATTTTGAAGATGGCGTGGTCGACAAGAATCCACCGATGTGGCCCGGAACCTGGAAGTTTTTCATCAAAAATATAGATGGCGACAAAGTCTTGTTAAAACCGCCATCAAAGAAAAATCTGAAACGGCATAATTTATATCTTGGGCCGCCTGAGATGAGCGGTTATACCATTCAGGCTGATGTAAAAGGTCAAAAAGTAAAACGACGCAGCCCCGACATGGGCATTATCTGTCAACGATACTACTTTGACTTTATGACCAAGAAAAAGAAATTGCAAATTCGGGTTTGGCCCGCAGAATTGGAGCGCTTGAAGGAAGAGGTTGCATTTGAATGGGATCCTGGACTCTGGTACACCATGAAAATGCGCGTCGATATAATTGATGGACAAGGTCATGTTAAGGGGAAAATTTGGCCGCGCAATCAAAAAGAGCCGACAGAATGGACTATTACAGCAATTGACCCGATGCCAAACACACAGGGCAGTCCGGGTCTTTATGGCGACGCGCCAACCAATATTTATTTTGACAATGTTAAAATTGACGGGAGAAAATAAGCAATGCTAAATAAATCGGGAAAATCAGTCTGGCAAGTCGCCTTGCACACAGTTCTTGGAATAGGCGTTTTGTCTTCCATAGGCTTCTACGGTATGGTTGACACGAATATGTGGGGAAGTTCTCCCGGACGCAATATGGTTTCAGACGAAACTGGAATTGCTGACTTTTGGGAGCTGGAAGGCGACCAAAACATAAAGTGGAGCGCGCAGCTTGGTTCGCAAACTTATGGGAATCCGGTAATCGTTGGTGATAAAGTATTTGTCGGAACCAATAATCAGGCGCTCTACAACCCCAAACTTGCTGGCGACCGCGGCAACATTATGGCTTTTCGGAAAAGTGACGGCAAATTCCTCTGGCAATCAGCCCATGCCAAGTTAGCTTCCGGACGAGTGAACGATTGGCCGCTACAAGGAATTTGTTCCGCTCCTTATGTAGAGGGTGAGCGGTTATACTACATCTCAAATCGTTGTGAAGTTATTTGCGCCGACACAGAGGGGTACATTGATGGCGAAAATGACGGCCCTTACAAAGAGGAAAAAAACACATCGGAAATCGATGAAGATATTATCTGGCGCTATGACATGATCGACGAACTCGATGTCTTTCCGCATAATCTGGCCACTTGCTCCCCACTTGTCGTCAATAACATTCTTTTTACGGTTACGGCGAATGGTGTGGACGAAACGCACGTCAATATACCATCGCCTGATGCGCCAAGCTTTGTCGCGCTCAACGCTGAAACCGGCGCCTTGCTATGGGAAGACGCTTCGCCAGGTGAAAATATCCTGCATGGACAGTGGTCAAACCCGGCCTATGGCGTAATTCACGGCACGCCGCAAATTATTTTTCCCGGCGGCGACGGCTGGCTTTACTCCTTTGTGCCGGAAACAGGCGAGCTAATCTGGAAATTTGACTTGAACCCAAAAGAAGCTGTTTGGGAGCTCGGCGGTTCAGGAACACGCAATAATGTTATCTCAACGCCGGTGATCTATAATGATAAAGTGTACATTGGTGTTGGACAAGATCCTGAACATGGCGAAAGCTCTGGCCACTGGTATGCCATCGACGCAACCAAACGCGGCGACATTACCACAACAGGCAAAATCTGGCATCGCGGCGGCGAAGATTTTAATCGCACCATGTCAACCGCAGCCATTCACGATGGCCTGCTCTACATTTCTGATTTAAGCGGCTTTGTTTATTGTTGGGATCTCGAAACCGGTGAAGAATATTGGATTTACGACACTTTTGCGGCAATTTGGGGTTCGCCATACTATGCGGATGGCAAACTTTATATTGGCGATGAGGACGGAGAAATCGCCATTTTAAAAGCTGGGAAAAAACTGGAAATGATTAAAGAAATTGACATGGGAAATGCTGTTTATACCACGCCGGTTGCAAAGGATGGTGTCTTGTACATAACCAACCGATCCAGGTTATTTGCCATTACAAAATAAAAAGAACAAATAATGTTTGAGGTTATATAAATGCTTAAAAGCCTGATATTAACTTTCGAGTCAAATTCTGTTAATTTTTGGCAAGATATTTTTAGACATGCATGATAATAACATTATTTCGTTAGTTACAGTGCTAAAAAATACTCTAAACTTTTTGGTTCCGGCTCTGCCGGGTTAGGATATCGATTGTTGGGAGCCGGCGAAATTAAGGCGGCAATATCTGTTTTTAAAAAAAATGTTGAACGCCATCCCGGCTCGGCAAATGTCTATGACAGTTTCGGCGACGCTTATGATGCAGCAAACGAGTTGCAGCTCGCATTGGAGAGTTATCAAAAAGCCACTGAAATTGCCCGGAAGAACTCAAATAGAAACCTCAAAGTTTATGAGGAAAATTATCAGCGGCTGCAAATAAAATTCTCGAAAAAATAATCTGTTCTTAATTCATCTTAATTTGTGATTCGTAATGATACTGCAAGAAAAAGCGAAACAAGCAAGCCAGCAACTCGACGCACATGTTCGCGAAATGGTTGAATGGCATTTTAATCCTGAAACGGGTTGTGAGTTCTGGTTAGACTTTGCCGCCAAACTTGATTTTGACCCACGAAAAGAAATTGGCGGTTATGCGGACTTGAAAGTTCTCGGTCATTTCGAGGATGGCTGGCTGCGCGGAGGCCCGGTCAGAAAATGGGTTCCGAAAGCACTGATGGATCAACCCAAATACGTCTTTGAGACTGGCGGCTCCACCGGAATTCCCAAAACCAGAGTAAATGTAAATGACTTTCAAACAGATTACACCTTGTTTAGTCGAACTTTATCTGATGAAAGCTTTCCCAAAGGAGCCGACTGGCTAATGCTTGGCCCAACAGGCCCGCGGCGCTTGCGTCTGGCGATTGAGCATCTTGCCCAGCGCCGTGACGGCATTGCATTTTTCGTCGATCTTGATCCAAGATGGGTTAACAAACTCATCAAGCGCGGCGCTCATGAAGAAATGGAGCTTTACAAAGAGCATGTCATCAGCCAAGCTTTGAACGTGTTGCGCGCGCATGACAATGTGCGTTGTCTCTTCACAACCCCCAAACTACTCGAAGCTTTATGTGAAAAAGTTAACCTCAAAAAGGCTGGCGTCACAGGCATTTTTTGTGGCGGGACAGAAATGAACGCACAGTTTCACCGCTTTGCGCGTGAAGAGCTTGTGCCGGGAATTGATTTTGTGCCGACTTATGGGAATACGCTGATGGGGCTGGCCGTCAATAAGCCTTACGATCTGGCAGACAATTACGCGATTATCTATTATCCGCCTGCGCCGCGCGCTGTTTTCGAAATCGTAAATCCCGACAAGCCCGATGAAATTGTTGATTATGGACAAACCGGTCGCGTAATGCTGACGACGCTTACCAGGGAGTTCTTCATGCCGCGATTCCTTGAGCGCGATGAAGGCGAACGCGCCGCGCCCATTGAACCTTACCCATGGGACGGCGTGATGAACCTGCGACTCTTGTCGTCGTTGCAAACATCTGTTGTCGTCGGCGTTTATTAGTTTTTCAAAAAAAAATGAACACAAAGCCGCAGAGACACAAAGAAAAGATTTAAACCGAATTGCTTCAAACAGAAAAAGGCAGTTCGTTTGCCAAGTTCTGTAAATGATTTTTTTTGATTTAAACCTCTGTGTCTTCGTGTCTCTGTGTTTTAAAAAAGTTTGAGCACAAAGACGCAGAGAAACGCTATAATTATTTTAAACTCTGTGCTGGAAAAGAGACAAAAACAATGATGCATATTCCAATACTGCGACACGGCAAGCCCTATAAAAGCCTGGCAACCGTTGACGTAAAAGATTTCCGAACTGGTAAAACGGTCGCCCAACTAAGTCAGGCGAATAGCGGATTAATTCGGAAAGATTCTTTGCTATTTTCTAGGAATAAGGCGGCGCTCGATGCGCTGCCAGTCAAAGAACTTTTGACCATTTGCAAGAACGCCGCCGCCTTGTTTCTTGAGGAAACCCTGCCCATAGGCGACGAAGAGCAATCACCGGAAGCGTACATAAATTTCTTAACCGCCACAACGGGAATGCCTGCAACTCTTGGCCGCAAAAACATGGAAAAGATTCACCATGTACTCAATAACATGGAGGGTGTGCTTGGCGGCTTGACACGCGGGTTAGATTTGTCAATATTGGACGCTGGTTGGGGCGATCAATATGGCAGAACGCTCAGCTATCTTGTTCAAACCCATTCACTGGGGGCAATCTTGCCGAATAACTCGCCAGGCGTTCATTCGCTCTGGTTGCCTGCCATTCCTCTGAAAGTCCCGCTGGCAGTAAAGCCAGGCACACAGGAACCCTGGACGCCTTTCCGCATTATTCAGGCATTTATTGCGGCAGGCTGCCCGGAAGAAGCATTTGGCTTTTACCCAACCGACCACAGCGGCGCCAGTCAGATTTTGATGAATAGCGGTCGCTCCATGCTTTTCGGCGACGCTTCAACCGTCAAAGCCTGGGAAAAGGATCGACGCGTGCAAGTGCATGGCCCTGGTTGGAGCAAAGTCATTCTTGGGCCGGATCAGGCGGACGACTGGGAACTGTCCCTCGACACAATCGTCGACTCAATTGCCATCAACAGCGGACGCTCTTGTTTAAATGCCTCCGGCGTATGGACAACCGGGAATGGGCGAAAAATCGCTGAAGCGCTGGCTGAACGTCTCAGCAAAATTGAAGCCCGCGCAATGGAAGATCCCAAGGCTTGCCTGGCGGCTTTTGTAAACCCGGAAATCGCCAAACGCACATCGCAACTAATCGATCAAGGGCTTGCGCAAGGTGGGGCGATAGATTTGACGGCAAAGCATCGCTCCGGCGAACGCGTGGTTGAAGTCGACGGCGCAACGTTTATTTTGCCCACAATTATTTGGTGTGACAGCAAAGATCATCCTTTGGCCAGCGCAGAGCTGCTTTTTCCTTTTGCCAGCGTAGTCGAAACAGACGAAACAAGTCTGTTTGATGAAATCGGGTATACGCTTGTCGGCACAGTGATCTCGAAGGACCGAAATTTCCTGCAAAAAGCAATGACAACGCAAAACATCGATCGTTTGAATATCGGCTCGTTGCCAACCTCGATCATAAGCTGGGATCAACCCCATGAAGGAAATTTATTTGAACACCTCTATCATCAACGCGCTTTTCAAAAATCAGTCTGATGAGAGCCTGGTCAAATAATATTGTATCGGAACAAGTAATGTATAATGGGTATTAACAATGCCCAAAACGGTCATTTGTAGCAGTTGAAATAGATGAAAAAACAAGATTTTTCAGAAAGAAGCGCCTGAGAGCGCAAAATTACCCGAAAATGGAATCAGGCTATCCATATCCCTTGGCGCGTAGTGTTCGCTTTTGCAAAAATGATTTTTTCCAATGTCATACTTCTGTCTAAAAAAACGGCCGGCCTAATCAATGCAGTTTGATCTTAAACCCTTGCCTCATGTTGTGTTTGGTTCTGGCAGAATAAGCGAAGTTGATAAACTTGCTTCAGACTTTGATGGGAAATCATGTTTAATTGTAACAGATGCCGGAATTGTTGCCGCAGGTCATGTGGACATCGTTCTTGCGTCTATGGAAAAATCAGGCTTCCAGTGCAAAATTTTTGCTGATGTCGAAGAAAATCCAACTGGCAAACATGTAGACCGGGGACTGCTGGCGGCAAAAAATGCCCGACCAAACATGATAATTGGTTTGGGCGGCGGCAGCGCAATGGACTGCGCAAAGGCAATCAATTTTTTATACACCAATGGGGGCAAAATTGAAGATTACCAGGGTTATGGCAAAGCAAAATTGCCCATGCTGCCCTCCATTGGCATACCGACAACCGCCGGAACCGGCAGCGAAGCGCAATCTTATGCGTTGATTTCTCAAGAAAGTTCGCACAAAAAAATGGCATGCGGCGACACGAAAGCCCGCTTTCGAACGGTGATATTGGATCCTGAAGTGATTGTCAGCACACCTGCGCAAGTGCGGGCGGTCACCGGAATCGATGCGATTGCGCATGCGCTGGAAAGCTATGTTTGCAAAAAGAGCAATCCGGTGACAAAAATGTATGCGGCGCAGGCGTGGAAACGGCTCTCCACAAATTTCGAAGCCTCACTTCGTGACAATGCATCAACACAAATATTGGGTGATATGTTATTGGGAGCGCATTTTGCAGGAATTGCCATTGAAACTGCGATGTTGGGAGCGGCTCACGCATCCGCCAACCCGCTGACAGCTCAATTTGGCCTCACACATGGAATAGCGGTTGGGCTGATGCTGCCGTATGTACTACGCTATAATAGCAACGCTGTCAACGGAGGGTATGACCAGCTACTCAACGCCACGAGAAACGGCAAGGACAGCGCGTCGTTGCCCGGCGCTGAAAGTCTGGCCGCTCAAGTTCAAACGTGGATGGAAAAAGCAAACCTTTGGCGCGGGTTAAGAAATTGGGGAATATCCAAAACGGATTTGCCGACTCTGGCGCAACAAGCGTCAGAAGAATGGACTGGAAAATTCAATCCGCGTCCAGTAACAAAGCAAGCCTTTTCAAAATTATACGAACAAGCCTTTTGAGCAATAAATGAAGAAACGACAGCGGCAAAAAACTGTGCAAGCTATCCTTTTGCTTGCCATATTCTTTTTAACGCCCGGCGTTAAGCCGGGAATTGGCGGCGATAAATGGCCGATGTTTCGCGGAAATCAGGCTCTGACAGGAGTCGCCATTGGCAAACTGACCGCCTCTCCAAACCTTCTGTGGACATTTAAGGCGGAAGAAACCATTGAATCGACCCCCGCCATTTACAACGGTGTGGTCTATTTTGGCGATATAAATGGACTTTTCTACGCCGTCGATTTTACAACTGGCGATAGCAGGTGGCAATTCAATTCCGGGGATGAAATTAAATCTTCTCCCGCTGTTCGAAATGGCAATGTTTATTTTGGCAATGAGAGCGGAAAGTTTTTTGCAGTTAATGCTGTTTCTGGCGATTCAGTCTGGTCGTTTCAGACGGATGGCGGGCTGACATCCTCGCCAAATCTCCATGAAAACCAAGTGCTGTTTGGCAGCTATGATAATCATCTCTACTGCCTGAATGCGGATACTGGCGCCTTAACCTGGAAAGTTGAAACTGAAGGCTATGTGCATGCCAGTCCAGCAATTTCAGCGGGCAAAGTCTTCAGCGTCGGCTGTGACGGTTTTTTACGCCAAATCGACATTAAAACGGGTCGGGAAGATGTGAAAATTGAGATAGGTAATTATGTCGCCGCCAGCCCCGCCATTCTAAACAACCGGGTTTATTTTGGAACTTTTGGCAACGAGGCGCTTTGTATAGACTTACAAAAACAAGAAGTGGCGTGGCGGTATGAAAATCCGACGCGGAAATTTCCTTTTTACGCTTCCGCCGCTGTCACCGAACAGGCGGTTATCATTGGCGGTCGCGATAAGATAATATATGCTTTAAACCCGCAGTCAGGCGCTGTGCGATGGACATTTTTGACAAAAGCGAAAATTGAATCGTCTGCGCTCATTGTTGACGGCAAGGTTGTATTTGCCTCGGCGCGCGGAGTTATTTATATGCTCGACTTTAATTCCGGAAAGAAAATTTGGGAATTTGACAGCGGCTCCTCGATGGTCTCGTCAGCCGCTTATGCAAACCGCAAGTTTGTGATTGGCGATGACGACGGCATCCTTTATTGTTTTGGTGAATTTTAAAAAAAGATCTATAATTATGTTAAATAAGACGTTAAACGTAAAATTTGAACCCGCAACCTCACGGTTAAATTTACAAGAGACGGAAGTAGGCAGCGTTTTTGTTTCAAATTATCCAGCCTATTCATTTTGGAATGAACACGATTTACCCACCGGAATGCGCGCCCTTGATTCGTCGCCCGGCGAGAATACGCTTGGTCTCTACTTGCATATTCCCTTCTGCCGGAAACGCTGTAAATTCTGTTACTTTCGAGTTTACACCGACAAAAACAGCTCTCAAATTCAAGAATACCTGGATGCTTTGGCCACCGAAGTCGAGCTTTACGCGACAAAGGCGGCGATACAAGGTCGTCCATTGAAATTTGTCTATTTTGGCGGCGGCACACCTTCCTATATTAGTGCTAAACATCTGGAAGCCTTGACCACAAAAATCAAAGCGGTAATTCCCTGGACAGGCGTTGAAGAAGTCACTTTTGAATGTGAACCGGGCACGTTGTCGCAGGCCAAGCTTGAGAAAATCAGGGAAATAGGCGTAACCCGACTGAGCCTAGGCATTGAAAATTTCAATGATTTTATTTTAGAGGAAAATGGCCGCGCTCATTTGTCTAAAGAAATCTATCAGGTTTTGCCATGGGTGGAAGCTTTGGATTTTGAGCAATTGAATATCGACTTGATTGCGGGAATGGTCGGCGAAACATTGTCGACCTGGAAAGAAAATATACAAAAAACCATAGACTGCAATCCCGACAGCGTCACCATTTATCAAATGGAATTGCCATTCAATACGGTTTACACAAAACTGTTGACTGGAGAGGCCACAGAGCTACATATCGCAAACTGGCAAACGAAACGCGAATGGCACCAGCTTGCCATCGAAGAGCTTGCCGCCGCCGGCTATGAAATTTCAAGCGCTTACACCATGGTCAGGAAGGATAAAAAGTGCAACTTTGTCTATCGTGACGCCGTATGGCATGGAACGGATATGATAGGTTCCGGCGTTGCTTCCTTCGGTCATATAAATGGCTGTCACCTGCAAAACACTGCGTCATGGGATGAATATTTGACTTCTCTACAGTCTGGGAAATTACCGTTAACGCGGGCTTTTTCAACCTCACTGGAAGAAAGGAAAACCCGTGAAATGATTCTCCAGTTAAAGCTCGGTCATATTGAACCAGCTTATTTCAAAGAGAAGTATGACGCGGATATTTTAACCGAATTTCAAGCTGCTTTCGAAAAACTTGCAACCGAAGGCATGCTTGAGTTTAATGCGAAAAAAATTCAAATGACCGTCAACGGTTTGTTGCGGGTAGATCAACTGCTGCCTGAATTTTACGCTGAAAAATATCGCAATGCGCGCTATACCTAAACAGACATTGCAAGCGGACGTTTTTTATTTTAACCAACAAGGATACTCGTAAATAACTGCCAGTATTTCATTGTGTCACTGATTGCACATGGCAATCACAGAACGTTATACAAAAAAAGGAGAAGATATGAATTTTAGACACAGACTCTGGCTCTTTCCCGTATATTTCATCCTGTTTATTGGCGTTGCTCTCGCCAAAGACGCAGGCGACTGGGGCAGATGGCGCGGCTCAAATTTTGACGGAACTTTTGAAGGTGATGTCTTCAAAGGAGATTTTGGCCTGAAAATAGGCTGGGAAAAAGAGCTTGGCTCTGGATATTCCAGTATCGCTGTTTCTTCAGGCAAACTCATTACAATGTTTTCTGACAGCACATTTGACTATGTCATTGCGTTGGATGTGAAGTCAGGCGAGGAGTTGTGGCGTTACAAGATCGATTCAACTTATACTGGACATACCGGCTCTCACAACGGGCCTATTTCAACGCCTGCTATTGAGGGCAACCTTGTTTTTGCCCTGGGTCCAAAAGGCCAGTTTGTCGCATTGAAGTTGAAAAACGGCAAGCAGGTCTGGTCAGTTAATTTACCTGAAGGACACTCTTCCGTTGCGCCATTTTACGGTTTTACGACATCCCCGGCTGTTTATGGCGACCATGTTTTTATTGAAACCGGAGGCAAAGACAATAATACCATATCGGCTCTGAACAAGAAAACCGGAAAAATTGCATGGGCCGCCGGCGCTGATTCGATAAACTATCAGTCTCCAGTTATTTTTGAATTTGAGGGAGAAACGCATCTTGTTTGCGCTGGTGATAAATACCTTTGCGGCTTTAATCCTGAGAATGGCGAAACCCTTTGGAAATACTTTCACAACACCGGCGTCACCGCTATTAACCCCACTTATCTCGGTGATGGAAAAATTTTCTTTGGCGTCAGGGGCAGACGGGCTTCAACCATTCGCCTACAGAAAAACGGCGATACTTATGAAGCGAAGGAAATTTGGAATACGCGTGAACAACGTGGAACATGGAATCCATCTGTGCTTCAGGATAGCGTTTTGTACGGCTATTCCGGCAGATTTCTGGCGGCAATTCATGCAGGCACCGGCAAACGGGTCTGGAAATCACGGCCTCCAGGCGACGGCTATGCTATCATTGTCGATAAACACCTGGTGGTTTTGACCCGCCAGGGCTCTATCCACATCTCAAAAGCCGAGCCTAAAGGTTATCAGGAGTTAGCTGCGTTGCAAGTTTTTAACGGTCCAGCCTGGACATCGCCCATTTTTGCCAATGGCCGTATTTTCGCGCGCAATCTAACCACAATTGCCGCAATTGACATCGTGCCCAAAGAGAAGGCGACTCCCTCAAATATTCCAATAGCTGCGACGACACCTGACGCAGGAAAAGCTCCTGTTGGCAGTAAGTTTGCCGGGTTCATTTCCGAGCTTGAGCAGAGTGACAATCAAAAAGAAATGATCGACAAGTTTATGAGTGAGCAGAAAAGTTTCCCGGTTATCGAAGGGAAAAGATACGCTCACATTATCTACCGCGGCGACGCTGAAGATGTGGCGCTCGGCGGAGATATGTTGGACTTTAACATCGAAAACCAACTTCATCGCGTGGCCGGAACGGATTTTTTCTATTATTCGGTTGAATTAGAGCCGGATGCCCGAGTCAACTATCGTTTGAATTTAAACCTAACCCAGGGCGGGCCTGATCCATTGAACAAAGGCGAACAAATCGTTTCGGTTTTTGGGCCAAGCTCTGAAATTGCCATGCCTGACTTTCAGCGTCCAGCGCATCTCCAAACGCCAACCGGCGCAAGAGGAATAGTTGACAGCCTGAATTTTGAAAGTAAAATATTGAGCAATTCACGCATTCTTCATGTTTACACACCGGTCGGGTACAAAGATAGCGACAACAGATATCCCGTGGTTTATGTCAACTATGGTCGTCAGGCAATTCAAAACGGCTTAATGTTGAACACGCTGGACAATGTCGTCGGGAAAACGGTTGAACCGATGATTGCGGTGTTGATTGAGGCTCCTAACAGCTTCGCGGAATATGCGCGCGGCCAACGCGATCAATACGCGCAGATGATTGCGGAAGAAATTGTTCCGACGATCGATGCAAAGTACCGCACACACGCCGAAGCCCGTTATCGCGCTTTTATGGGCGGCGACGAAGGCGGCTACGCGGCGATTTATACAACATTCAAACATCCCGGCGTTTTCGGCCTAATCGGCGGACAATCAACACACCTGCTTGGCAACGGCAATGGCGGCGATGAACTCCGCGCAATCGTGAACGGCTCTGACATGCAGGATGTTCGTTTTTACCTGGAATGGTCAAAATATACTTATCAAAGCGGCCGCCAGCAATTTAGTTGGCGAGATCTCAATAAGGCTTTTGCAGAAAATTTGATCAAAAAAGGTTATGAAGTTGGTAGCGCCGAAATTAATCAGGGATGGGGTTGGGCAAGTTGGCGCACCCGCACCGACAAAGTTCTTGAAGCTTTTTATCCAATAGAAAGCGCAAAGAAGTAGTAAACTTTTTGCGTGATTTAACCGGAATGCAGGGGTGTTGCCCGCGCCCCTGTATTCCAATATTTTATGACTACAAGGGCGTAGCCTGATTTATAAGAAGAGGGAAAAATGCAATTTATCAGACTTTCCGTTTTATTGCTTTTGATTTTATCTACAGTTGGTTACACAAAAGATACCGGCGCGGACTGGCCGCAATGGCGCGGTCCAAGCCGGGATGGTCTTTCCCCGGAAACGGATCTAATTGACGGGTGGAGAGAAGGCGGCCCCAAAGTACTGTGGCGAGCCGCATCCGGCGACGGCTATTCAGCCATTTCTATTAAAGAAGACAGACTGTATACAATGCTGGGCAGAGAGTCGTCGGAGATTATTATTTGCCTTGACGCTAAATCGGGCAAAACGTTTTGGCAATATTCTCTCGACTCTAAGTTCAAAAATCAGTTTGGCAATGGACCGAGGGCAACCCCGACTGTGAACAATGGCATCGTTTATGGCATTAGCGCGCGAGGCAAACTTGCCGCCTTAAATTCAGCGACCGGCGCGGAGATCTGGAAAAAAGATCTGGTTGCAGAATACGACGCAAAAGTTCCGAATTGGGGCGTAAGCACATCGCCGTTAGTATATCAAAACTTGCTCATCGTCGATGTCGGAGGATCCGGGCGGAATGGTTTGATGGCTTTTGATAAAAAGAACGGTAAAGTTGTTTGGGGAACAGCCACTTCGGCGCCGGGATATTCCGCGCCCATATTTTTCGAAACCGACGCGGCCAAACATATTTTAAATTTCTCAGGGAAGGCGCTTATTTCGGTTAATCCTCAAAATGGCGCCTTGCGTTGGTCGTATGAGTGGATTACAGATTATGATGTTAATGCGGCAACGCCCATATTTATCGCGCCTGACAAAGTATTCATCTCAACTGGCTATGGAAAAGGTGCCGCCATGTTGAAAGTAAGCGCAAACAGCGTTGATGAAATTTGGAAAAGCCGCGCCATGCGCAACCATTTTTCAAGTTCAATTTATTTGAATGGCTTTCTTTTCGGCTTTGATAACGCCACTTTAAAATGTGTCGACGCAAATACCCAAAAGACCTTATGGGCAAAACGTGGTTTTTCCAAAGGCTCCCTCCTGTACGCGGACGGGCGACTCATTGTTTTGGGTGAGAAAGGTAAACTAGCGCTTGTTGAGGCAAAACCCGACGCTTATGTTGAACAGGCTGTCGCACAGGTATTGCAGGGTAAATGCTGGACTGTGCCTACTCTTTTGAATGGCAAACTTTACATTCGAAATCAGAAAGAGATTCAATGTTTGGATTTTAAAAAGACCAAATAGACAAACCCTTGCAACGGCAATGAAAGTTGAACTGGTTCTGCCATTTAGAGCGAGTTCAACCGGGGTGCGAGCAACTGTGACTGTGAGGCGTTTTTTACGAATGGTCAAGATTTATCAAGTGACTGAAAACAGGTAAATTCCACTATTGTCGGCATCTTTTGGCAAGCCTTGTCAGCAGCTAAGGCGGAAGATTACCAAAATGTTTTGTTCTGGAAAAAGAGTGCTTTGTTTTCGGTCAGACAAGACGCAACCTGACTATGTTTTGGAGAAGAATGAATGAAATTGATGCAATTATTGATGACTTTTGTACTGACTTTTGGTTTTCTTTCCACCGTCTTTGCCCAGGAGGAGGAGGTCAACGCGTTTTACTGGGCAGACACGGTAACGGTTGAAGCTATTAAAGATCTTCAGATGCCAACTCTGAATGCCATTGCCACAAAAATGATACTGCCCCTGCACAAAACACCGGCAAGTGTGGGCGTCGTTACCAAGGCAATGTTTGAGAGTCAAAACGCAATAACCGTAAGCGACGCCATACAAAACATAAGCGGCGTCAATGTTCAGAACGGGGTTGGCACGCACGACTTTTTTCTGATCCGGGGCTTTGAATCACTGTCCGGCGGCCTGACGCTAACCGATGGCGCGGCTGAACCGGAGGTCAGCTTTTACAATCTGTATAATATCAATCGAGTTGAAGTCTTGAAAGGGCCGTCCGCATTTCTTTATGGTGGAAACCCGTTGTCGGGCGCGGTCAACCTGAGTCGCAAGCAACCGTTGTTTTCAAACTTCGCCACACTGACAGGTTCATACGGCGAGTTCAACACCTTTAACGGCGCGGTTGATTTAGGCTATCATCAGGAAGATGGAAACCTGGCCTTCCGCCTGACTGGCTTATGGCGTGAGACGGAAAATTTCCGGGATGACAAAGAGCAAAGCGCCTATGCCATAAACCCGGCGATAACCTGGGAAATTGATGAGGCAAGCTCGGTTACGGCAAACTTTGAATATGCACGCAGCAATGCCTCACCCGACGCAGGTCTGCCATTAGTCTATAACGCCTCGCTGCAGCCGACAGCTCCAAACGCCCCGCGAACCCGTTCTTACCAAACACCGCTTGATTATTCAGAACAAGATCTTTATCGCCTGAGAATTGATTATAAACGCGAGTTGAGCGAACAGTTTGAAATTCGTGACAAGTTCTATTTTACCCAACTCGACTGGCTGAGCGCAGGCGCTTTTTTCAACGGCGCTTTCCCTGGCGCGCAAGGAACTACCGTCATTCGCACCTTGAATGCGCTGGACGACTCCCAAAACTTTTTTGGCAATCAGCTCGAAGCCCATTTTAAATACCGTTTATCGTCTATGAAAAGCAATTTGATCGCCGGTTTTGAACTCAACCGCTTTTCCGATAAATTTGACCTTGAGCTGGCTACTTTTTCACCACCATCAGACCAAAATCCCGCCGGGAGCAATCTGGTTTTGGCAATTAATTATGACAATCCGCAGGAATTTATTTCATCGAAAGATGATCTGAATTTCATTGACTATGCCGTCGGCAACGCCAAAAGCCTCATTCTGGCGCCTTATTTTATCAATCAAACTGAGGTGACAGAGCAGTTGCAGGTTTTCCTCGGCGGACGTTTTGATATTATCGATTATGACGATGACCGTTCAGATTTCAACTTCAATACTTATCAAACGACAGCGCAGAAAGTATCGCGCAACTACGAACAGTTCAGTCCGATGGCGGGTCTGGTTTTCTCGCCGCTTTCCGCGGTTTCTTTATACGCAAACTTCGGGCGATCATTTCGCGCGCCTTCAACCCTGGTGGTCGGAGATCCGCAGCCGGAAGAAAGCGGCCAGATTGAGTTTGGCGCAAAGTATAGCGGCTTTGGCGGCAAGCTAAACGGCACAGTTGCAGTCTATCAATTGGAGAGGAAAAATATTGGCATTCCAGATCAAACCGGCTTGACGAAACAGAATGGCGATCAGCGTTCGCGTGGTTTTGAGTTAGAGATCTCCGCGCAACCGGGCAAGGGTTTAAACACATTTCTGACCTATACATACACCGACGCTGAACTAACCAATTTTACTGAATTCCAACAAGGACAAAACCTCATTCTGGATCGCTCCGGAAACACGCCTGCTTTTGCGCCTAAATCAATGTTCAATCTTCGAGCCAATAAAGACTTTTCCGGCAATTTTGGCGTAAGCGCGGGTCTGCTCTATGTTGGCGAGCAATTTATTGCGCCTGACAATGTTTTTAAAATTGATAATTATATCACTTTTGACGCTTCCTTATACTTTACGCACAGGGGCTTCCGCTGGAGCGTAAATATGAAAAATATTGGCGACCAGAAATATTGGCGTCGCGGCGGAGTTGGCTCGCAATCGGTGTTGCCGGGAAATCCGCGCGCGGTTTATGGTTCAATGAGCTATTCATTATAAGGTTTTGCTACGGCATTTGTTTGATTGAGCCAATGTTGGGCGATTTACTTAAAAACAGCCATGGTGATTGAGCATGAAGCATGATGTAGTTATAATTGGCGGCGGTCCGGCTGGCGCAACCGCCGCAACTTTGATCGCTGAACAAGGGCGCGATGTTATGCTCTTCGAACGCGATCAATTTCCACGTTTTCGCATTGGTGAATCGTTAATGCCCGGCTCATATCAGACATTGCAGCGACTCGGGATGCTTGAGAAAATGCAGGCGTCATCCTTTCCCAAAAAGTTCAGCGTGCAATTTTACGGAAAATCAGGAAAGGCTGGCGCACCGTTTTATTTCAAAGAAAATGAACCGGAGGAACGCGCCCAAACCTGGCAGACGCTGCGCAGCGATTTCGATCAAATGATGCTGGGAAATGCGATTAAAAAAGGCGCCAAAGTGCAGTATCAGGCAAGCGTGCTTGATGTTTTATTTGAAAATGAGCGAGCCGTTGGCGTTGCCGCGCGTCTGCCTGACAAATCGGTAAAAGAATTTCGGGCGCGGGTTGTCATCGACGCGTCAGGTCAGAGCGCATTGCTTTCCCGCAAATTGAAGATTAGCGCAGCTGAACCGCTCTTGCAAAACGCCGCTGTTTTTGCTCATTTCAAAGGGGCGCGGCGAGATAGCGGCGTTGATGAAGGCGCAACGCTGATCATGCACACTGAAAACGCCGAGTCCTGGTTCTGGTTTATTCCAATGCCCGATAATGTTGTCAGCGTTGGCGTTGTCGGCCCTATTAACTACCTTTTTCGCGATGGCCGCGCCGCGCAGGAAATTTTTGAAAGCGAGCTGCAAAAATGTAAAAGTCTGATGCCGCGACTGGTTAACGCTGAGCAATGTTTTCCAATGAAAACTACCCGGGAATTTTCGTATAAATCAGACAAAGTTGCCGGTGATGGCTGGACGCTGATTGGCGACGCCTTTAGTTTCCTCGACCCCATCTACTCATCCGGCATTTTCCTGGCGTTGAAATCAGGCGAAATGGCCGCCGACTCGATAAACGCCGCGTTTGATAAAAATGATTTTTCCGGAAAGCAGTTGGGAGCGTTCGCAGATGAATATCTGAAAGGCATGGAGGCCATCCGTAAGTTGGTTTACGCCTTCTACTCAAAGGAATTTAGCTTTGCCCATTTCCTGAAGAAGTATCCGGATAGCCGCCGGTATATTGTTGACATACTGGTCGGCAATGTTTATCAAAAAGATGTTAGCCCGCTTTTCAAACATTTTGAAGAATTTGGCGTGACCACCGGACAGGCGGCAGCGTAATTCGTGGATGAACGAAAACCTGGCTACCCAATCATCGTCATACATTCCTGCCCGACAATTGCTGGTTTCGGAGATTGTCGGGTCGTTCGGCTCTTCCCAAAGACACGAACGGTTTTCGAACAAAGGCCGGTTGTTCTGCGGCGCGCGTCCCGATTGATGTTCGCCGCAACCGTAGCTGACTGACCCGTCGGAAACCTGCATTTTAAAAACCCGTTGTTTTGCACAAAATTGGATAAGATAATTAATGGCGCTTCGCAACATATTTTATTTCCTGCTGTTCAGCCTCTACATTTTACACAATGACTGGTGGCTTTGGAATCGCGCAGATCTTGTTTTCGGCTTGCCGGTCGGCCTCACTTATCATATAGGCTTTTGTCTCGTTTCAACGTTCGTCTTTTATCTGTTCGTCAAAAAATTATGGCCGCTGCAAAAAGAAGGAGATGAAGCATGACTTTGCTTGTCATATCACTCTATCTTGCGTTGACCCTGACGGTCGGCCTGGCAGGCAAACGATTATTTCGAAGCACGGCTGAGGACTATTTTGTCGCCACCAGAACCATTGGACCTTTTGTTCTACTTATGTCGCTATTCGGCGCCAATATGACCGCCTTCAGCATTCTGGGCGCCTCGGGCGAAGCTTATCGCAATGGCATTGGCGTTTTTGCGCTGATGGCTTCTTCAACGGCATTGATGACGCCGCTTGTCTTTTTCTTTATTGGCGCGCGCGCCTGGGCAATTGGCAAACAGCACGGCTTTGTCACGCAAGTAGAATTCTTTCGCGCTCGTTGGGGTTCCGATCTGTTGGGTCTGCTTATCTTTTTTATTTTGATTGCCCTGATCATCCCGTACTTATTGATTGGCGTAATTGGCGGCGGTATAACCTTCAATCAAATAACCGATGGACAAGCGCCACAATGGGCGGGCAGCCTGATAATTTGCCTTGTAGTGGTGGTCTATGTGACCTTTGGAGGTTTGCGCGGCACAGCCTGGGTGAATACAATGCAAACTTCTGTATTTATGACGCTTGGCGCTGTTTCGTTTTATGTCATCGTTAGTAAACTTGGCGGACTGGATAACGCTTTGCAGGCTGTGGCCGCAAAAAGACCTGAGTTATTGATTCGCGGAGATAAAATCACCATCGCAAAAATGATCTCATACACTTTTATTCCATTGTCTGTCGGCATGTTTCCGCACATTTTTATGCATTGGCTTTCAGCTAAACGAGTGGATACATTTAAGCCGGCAATTATCCTTTATCCGCTATGCGTCGCCATTGTCTGGGCGCCCAGTGTGTTGCTGGGCATTTTCGGCGTCATTAACTTTCCTGACTTGCAAGGCCCTGCGGCAAATTCAGTTCTGGTTATGCTAATCGATTTACATGCTCCGGAAGCGCTTGCTGGTTTTTTGGCTGCCGGTGTTTTTGCCGCAATCATGTCTTCGCTTGATTCACAAGCCCTTTCACTCAGCACCATGTTCACCAAAGACATTGTGCAACATTATGGCTTTGCCGATGGATTGAGCGATAAGCGGCAAGTTTATTACGGACGTGTTTTTCTAATCACTATTTTGGGAATCGCCTTTCTGCTGTCCCTTGTCGTCAATACGAGCATTTTCAAACTCGGCGTTTGGTCGTTTACCGGGTTTGCCGCCATGCTGCCAATACTTATTGCGGCACTTTACTGGCCGCGAAGCAATCATGTTGGCGGCTTTGCAGCCAGTTTTAGCGTCATTTTTTTATGGATATATTTTTTCATACAAGCGACCGACCAACCGGGTTATACAGTTGGCGGAACCGGATTGGCGCCAGTGGTCATAATGTTTTTTGTTTCAGCTGCGGCAATGGTGATAGGTTCTTTGCTAGGCAAGCCGCGTCAAAACACTGTTAAAATTTTTTCGATGCCGCAAGAATTGGCAAATGGGCAATTGAGTTCAGGAGCGAAACTAAAAAAATGAGAATCGCCTATATTGCAACCGGAGCGGCCGGAATGGTTTGCGGAACCTGCATCCATGACAATACGCTTGCCGCTGCTTTAATAAAACTTGGCCATGAAGTGGCTCTGATTCCAACCTATACGCCACTTCGCACAGACGAAGAAAACGTTAGCCTTAACCGTGTTTTTATGGGCGGTCTGAATATTTATTTGCAGGAAAAGTTTAATTTTTTTCGCCATACGCCGGCGTTTATTGACAACCTGCTCAACAGCGCGCGTTTACTAAACCGGTTGTCAAAGTTCAGTGGATCGACAAAAGCCTCTGAATTGGGTGAAATGACTGTTTCCGTGTTACAAGGCGCAAACGGACGGCAACGAAAAGAACTTCTGAAGCTGGTCGAATGGCTAAAAAATGAATACAAGCCTGATATTGTACAGCTCAACCATTCATTGCTTCTCGGTTTTGCCGCTGAATTGAAAGCGCAACTTGGCGCGCCTGTGGTCTGCGGCGTGCAGGGAGAAGACCTTTTTCTTGACGACCTTGTTGAGCCTCATAAAACCGCAGCGTTTGATCTTATAAAGGAAAAAGTAAACGACGTTGACGCCATCATTGCCACCAGTGATTATTATAGCAATTACATGGCTGGTTATCTCTCGGCAAAGCCTGCAAAAATGACCACCGTCCACCTTGGAATTAATACAGAAGATTATGTCAATCAAACGCGCCGACCACAACAAGATGAAGTTATTATCGGCTATTTGGGGCGTCTTTGCCCTGAAAAAGGCCTGCGCCTTTTGTTGCAGGCTTTCCGTCAAATTCGGCAAAAGCATGGCGCGAAAGTTCGATTGCAAATCGCCGGTTACATGAGCCTGAAAGACAAGTCGTTTTATGAAAGTTGTCGCCAAAATGTGCAGGAGTGGGGCATCTCCGCCGCAGTAGACTTTCTGGGCGAAGTTAATCGAGCTGAAAAAGTAGATTTTCTGAAAAGAATTGATATTTTCTCGGCACCCACTATTTATAAAGAATCAAAAGGCTTATCCATACTTGAAGCATTGGCCAACGGTGTTCCGGTGGCGCAACCAAGGCATGGCCTGTTCCCTGAAATTATTGCAAAGACCGGTGGCGGCTTACTTTTCGAACCTGAATCGGTTAACTCTTTAGCAAAGGCTCTCAACATTCTCATTGAAGATGCGCCCAAGCGGCGTCAACTTGGCGAAGCGGGACGAAAAGCTGTTCTACGTGATTTTACAGCCGAAAAAATGGCGCGCGCCACAACGGCCGTTTACGAAAAATGCCTGCAAAGCAGGAATACGGCTCCGAACCTTGTTTCAAAAGGTTGATATTCATACATTCCGGTTCATTTACATTTTATTCTGAGGAGAAAGGTTTTAGATGACAAATTCAGCTCAACCTGGCATGACCTGGCTGGTTTACGCGTTAATGACCGTGGCATTTTGGGGTCTCTATGGTATTTTTCTACACACCGGACAACTCTCCATGGGTGACCCGGAAAATGGCCGCTACAAGGCTTTTTTATTTGTTGGAATAGCATACTTGTTAACCGCTGTTCTTGCGCCGGTTATTCTCTTGTTCGTGAAAGGCGCCACCTGGACTTTTACAGTAAAAGGCATGAGTTGGTCTTTGGTAGCCGGAATTGTTGGCGCGTTAGGCGCATTTTGCGTTTTGTTGGCTTTCGGAGCCAAAGGATCGCCGAGTGTGGTAATGTCCATTATTTTTGCCGGCGCGCCGGTGGTCAATGCGACAGTTGCTTTAATGTTGCATCCTCCGGCAGGCGGATTTAGCAGTTTGCGCTGGCAATTTGTGCTCGGAATCGCGCTCGCCGCCCTGGGAGGTTGCATGGTTACCGTATTCAAACCCGGCCCGCCATCGGCCAAACCGGCCGCGCACGCCAGCGCTTCAGAAATGAACAATAACTAAGCGCGGAGACAAAATGGAGTTACACTTTCTTCGCCATGGACTTACAGTCGCAAATGTCGCCTGGATATTGCAGGGACATCAACCCGGCGAGCTGACCGTCGATCAAATCAAAGCTTTCGAAACCATTGCCTTTGACCAAACCGGCTATGATGATATCTTTTGCAGCCCGTTAAAACGATGCGTGGACACAGCTCAATATCTGGACCTCAATTCTCTCAAACTTGAGCCGCTACTGATGGAGCGTAATTTTGGTGTGCTTGAAGGAAAAAATAATGATGAAATCGAGGCTATTTGTCCTGAGCAGTTTCTGCAATTCAGACAACTAAGCGAGCATTTTAAGCCTGACAAGGGTGAAAGCAGAAGCGAACATTTACAGCGTCTGCAAAAATGGCTGCAAGAGGTTTCAGGCAATGGGTTTGATAAAATATTGGCGATTACACATGGCGGAACCATCGACTTTATCTACCGCATGGCAAATGGCCTGGCCATGCATGGCGGCCCGGAACTTTTTGTTGGTGAAAATCTGGGGTTAACAAAAATTAAAATGAAATGGCCGCATATTGAATTGCTTGAATTTGCAACGCCTGTAGAAGAATGGAATAAAAATCATGCCCGCTGAATTTCACACGCAACGAAAAATTGAATTTGCAGACACCGATATGGCAGGAATCGTGCATTTTGCCCGTTTTTTTGTTTTTATGGAAACCGCTGAACACCAGTTTTTGAATTCACTTGGCGCCAGCGTCTCAACTGAATATGACGGCGACAAAATTGGTTGGCCGCGTTTGTCAGCCACTTGTGAATATAGAAGTCCGCTTAAGTTTGAGGAAACAGTCGACATTTATCTTCGCGTTGCGCGCAAGGGCGTCAAGTCAATGACCTACACTTTCGAGTTCAAACGCGACGAAACCCTGATTGCCAGCGGCAAAGTGGCCGCAGCATGTTGCATCTGCAATCCTGGTGAAAAAATCAGATCCATTCCCATTCCGGAAGATTTGGCCGCTAAATTGTCAGAAACGAACAGCTCACCGTAGCTTTTTTCGAGCCACAAAGCAAAGTCTCGCCGGGCCGCTCATAAGACCTGTCACGCTTGGCGTTGTCCAAAAAAAATCGATTCTGCAACGCAGAAAAAAATATTAAAAGACTCTTCTCAACTTAATTCACTAGCGTCGCCCGACCATACGATTTGTTTAGGCGGGTGAAGAATAAACAAACAAAAAGCCCATGAAAAAGAAAATTGCCTTAAAACTTGAAGATCTTCATAAGAAATACAGCAGCGGTGAAAATTCTGTGCAAGTCCTCAATGGCGTCAGCTTTGAGTTGGAAAGCGGCGCCTCTCTCGCTATCACCGGCCCGTCCGGCTGCGGCAAAAGCACACTGCTGCATTTGATAGGAACCCTCGACGCGCCAACATTGGGCAGCCTTGAGATCGACGGACAGGATCCAACGCTTTTCTCCGAGCCTGAACTTGCCCAATTCCGCAACAGCGCGATAGGATTTGTTTTTCAGGATCACCATCTTTTACCGCAATACAATGTCTTGGAAAACGTGCTTTTGCCAACTCTGGCATTTAAAGGTGAAAATGACCATGCGCTGCAACGCGCCACTGAATTAATCAGAAAGGTCGGATTATCCGCTCGAAGTCAACATAAACCGGCCGAATTATCCGGTGGGGAAAAACAACGGGTCGCCATTGCGCGCGCCCTGATCAACAAACCCGGCGTTCTGCTTTGTGATGAGCCGACAGGCAACCTCGACCCCCAAACTGCCAAGACCATTGCCAACCTTTTTTTTCAATTACATGAGGAAGAAAATAATTTGCTTATTTGCGCAACGCACAGTCTTGATTTGACAAAAAGGTTTCAACGTCGTTTTCAATTGGAGGCTGGCAAATGCGTCGAAATCTGATCCATTTCTGGCGAATTAATCTTGCGGTCGCTCTTGGTGCCGCCATCGCCACTGCGGTTTTGACCGGCGCCCTTTTGGTTGGCGACTCCGTAAAGGGCAGTCTGCGCGATCTAACATTGGAGCGCCTTGGCGAGATCGATTATTTACTTTTGCGTCAAGAGTTCTTTCGCGAATCATTGAGCGACAGCCTTGCAGCGCAGAATGGATTCAAAGGTTTGTTCAAACGAAGCGCGCCTGCAATTTTCACCAATGGCGTTGCTGTGCAAGCAAAAACAAAAAATCGCGCCTCGCAAATAAATGTGATTGCGGTGGATGAACGCTTTCTGCAATTCTATGACGATTCAATCACCGACAGCCTCAAAGCAGGTCTGGGGAAAAAAACACGCCAACTTTTCCCCTCCATTGTTATCAATCAATCTTTGCAAAAGCAACTCAACGCCAAAGTTGGCGATCAAATACTGCTCGCTGTTGAAAACCCATCAGAAGTTGCTCGCGGTTCGCTGCTCGGTGAAAAAGATACGGAAGACCTGGTTGAAACCTCGCGTTTTATTCTGACCCGGATTATCCCGGACAAGGGCGTTGGCCGCTTTGGAATTCGGTCGCACCAAAACTTGCCGATGAATGCCTTTGTTCAGCTCAAAGTAATGCAAAAAGAGCTTGGTCGAGTTGGGGAAATCAATCTGCTTGCCATTGCACAAACAGCGCCGCCGGAAATCGACCAATCTGAAAAATTATCAAACTTTCTTGCGCCGCAATTGGAAATGGCTGACCTTGGTTTGACATGTCTCGATGTGGGAAATGCATTCACCGTTGAAAGCAGAAGCTCGATATTAGCCCCGCCAGTCGTTGAACGCATTATGCAAGCCGGGGAAGGCGCCGGACTGGAGACGTTGCCTGCCTACACATATCTCGCCAATAAAATGACATTGAATAATCGCGCGGTTCCCTACTCATCAGTGTCAGCCTTCAACACGCCTGTCTCGGAAAATTTCGGCGAATTTAACCTCAAAAATGGCAGACCCGCGCCCGCGCTCGCTGCAAACGAAATTTTGATCAATGAATGGGTTGCAGATGACCTAAAGGCCAAGAGCGGCGATAGTATTGAAATGACCTATTTTGCCGTTGGCGCCAATGATCAACTTTACGAGAAAACCCACACGTTTAAAATAGCAGGCATCCTCAAAATGGCTGGCCTGGCGATTGACAAAACACTCACCCCTGACTTTGAGGGCATTTCCGGCTCGGAAAACATGGCCGACTGGGATCCACCTTTTGCAATAGACCTTGACGCTATTCGTCCCAAGGACGAAAATTATTGGGATCGACACAGAGGAACGCCCAAAGCTTTTGTCGCGCTGGCAATCGGCCAAAAACTCTGGGGCAGCCGTTTTGGTAAAATAACAGCCGTTCGTTTCACTTCCGAAAACAATTTGAACGCCGCCCAAGATCGATTCACCGCCGCTTTGCTTAAAGAGCAACAGCCGGATGAATTTGGCTATGTCTTTCAACCGATCAAGGCGCAAGGCTTATCGTCATCTGCGGGCGCGACTGACTTTGGAGGCTTGTTTATTGCTTTCAGTCAATTCCTGATAATCGCGGCGGCGTTGCTGGTTGGTTTGCTTTTCCGGCTTGGCGTGGAACAACGCGGCAAGGAAATCGGTCTGTTGCTCGCTCTCGGCTACACAGCGCCCACGATACGCGCCGGTTTATTTGCCGAAGGAAGCTTGCTCGCCGCGCTCGGCGCAATGCTTGGACTGCCTGCCGCCGTTATTTATACCCGAATTTTGCTATCTGGTCTTAGCTCCTGGTGGGTGACCGCTATTGGAACGCCATTTTTAACCCTGCATATCAGCCCGGTTACGCTTTGCATCGGTTTTTTTATTTCGATTTTTGTTATTCTGCTTTCCATTTGGCTGGCTTTTCGGAAAGTGAGCAAACTTTCTCCCAGCGCCCTGCTTGCAGGTGTTATTTCCACAGCGTCAGACCAAAAGTCGGGAAAACGAACCCGATGGATTGCATGGGGTTCATTGTCACTCGCTCTGCTGCTCGCAATAATCGATTTTATCGGCGGCGACGCCGCCAATTCACCGGAATCATTTTTTGGCGTTGGAACCTTGCTGCTGGTTTCCGGCTTAAGCTTTTTCGCCTCCTGGCTGCGCGGCAAGCACAAAAATCTTGCGACGAAATCAGGTCTGGCCGCCGCATTACAAATGGCCGTTCGCAATGCTCCTCGAAATTCGGGGCGAAGCCTGCTCAGCGCGGCATTGGTGGCATGCGCCTGCTTTGTTATTGTTGCAGTGGCGGCGAACCGCCATGTCCTTGGTGAGGAAATCAAGCGCAAAGACGCTGGCGCCGGTGGTTTTTCGTTGATTGCGCAAGCTGATATTCCGCTTCTCCGCGATATTACCTCCGTTGCAGGTCGCAGAAACTTGGGCTTCTCCGACAAAGAGGCGGAGGAGCTCAGTAGCGCCGAAATCATGCCGTTTCGATTTTTGCCCGGCGATGACGCCAGTTGCCTCAACCTTTATCAGGTCGAAAAACCACGAATTCTTGGCGTTCATAAGCGCCAGGTTGAACGCGGCGGATTTGCTTTTCAAAGTCTGCTTGAACAAAATAATTCTGAAATCAAAAATCCCTGGCAGTTGTTAAACAGCGATCTGGAGCCTAATGTAATTCCGGCGTTTGGCGATGCAAATTCCGTCATGTGGATCTTGCATTCCGGTCTTGGCCGGGAAATTGAAATGACCGATGAGTTCGGCAAAAAGATCTATCTGCGCTTTGTCGGCCTGATGAAAAAGAGTATCTTTCAAAGTGAACTATTGATTTCTGAAGAAAATTTTCTCAAACATTTTCCCAGCCGCAACGGTTACGCATACTATCTCATTAACAGCGCAGATGACAAACTTGTTGAACATACGCAAATTCTTGAAAGCGCCCTTTCTGACTATGGCTTTGACATCACCGCCACAAGACAGAGGCTGGCGGACTTTCAAGCGGTGGAAAACACATACATGTCAACGTTTCAGGCTTTGGGCGGGCTCGGTTTGCTGCTGGGCGTTTTCGGTTTGGGAATCATTCTGATCAGAAACGTCATTGAACGTCGCGGTGAGCTGGCAACTTTGCGCGCATTTGGTTTTCGAAGCGTATTTTTAGGATTGCTCGTTCTGGTGGAAAATGCATTTTTGATGCTCCTCGGAATGGCTGTCGGCAGCGGCGCGGCGTTGGTTGCTGTTCTGCCAAACTTGCTTTCTCATGCCGGTGATATTTCGTGGACATCGCTTATTTTGACTTTGGTTATTGTATTTGCGGTAGGCATGCTGTCGAGTATTCTCGCGGTTTCGCAGGCGTTGCGAATACCTTTGCTGCCAGCGTTGCGCGCTGAATAGAATGAAATTTTGCTATTTTCATTCTGGTCGTCCCAATGCCAGGCGTATTTTCGGCGCCACGCTTTCGCAAAAAAAGGAATGACATTAAAAAGCTATTTCAGGAAAAATACGAAAGCCGTAAATTTTGTAGTCGCATGAATCACAACAACGTTATTAACCAGGTTAACCAAAAAGACAAATGAAAGATAAAGCGCAAAAATACATTGTAACTGTGATCGCCTGCGCGACGCTCGGCCTTGCGCCGTTCACACCGGAACCACATATAGTTGGCAAACTCCGCTGGATTCTGGGCGGCGCAAACGGCATGACGCTCATCGATTGGTGGGACGCCTTTCAACACGGCGCGCCGTGGTTAGCATTGATTTATTTTGCTGCAACAGATTTATTTAAATCAAAGGGGGAAATGAAATAGGGTAAAAACACACTGTTTAAAGCTACCTCCCAACAATATCCCCAAAACATGACGCCAGTTGTATATTCGGATGCTTTCTGGCGCTTATTCATGCCGCAAGTTATCGTATATTGGTTGAACCCGATTCAACCCTCACTTCCGCAAACCTTCTAACATTACTGAAAGCTCTGTCGTGGGCGCTTTACAGGCAAAATTGTAACAAATAAAAGCGGTGGCTTTGCCAGCGATACTCGCCTGATGCTTGATAAAAGGAGCAAGTTTAGTGAGTTCAGAATTATCCTGGTCAGTGGGTTTGAACAGGACGATTTTGTTGGGCTTGAATGTCTGTCGCAAAGCGTGAATCATATCTTCGCTGTCTTTTGCGCCGGGTTTTCCGACAATAACAACTTCATACGACTTGCCAGACCAAAAGTCGAGCGCCGACATCATCTGTGTGTGGTTGCCGGGCGCGTTTGTCACCTGTTTAGAAAATGCGGCGCCAATTTGCAACGCTTTTTGTTCAAAGTTTTCGTTGCCGGTTATTCGGGAGAGCCGGATCAAGTTCAACGCATGAACTGAATTGGCTGATGGTATGGCGCCGTCGTATGACTCTTTGTTGCGCACGAGGAGGTCTTTGTTCAGAGAGTCCGCCGAAAAGAAAAGTCCACCATTTTCATGATCCCAAAAATTGGCGAGCAAAATCTCGTTTAACGCCACCGCCTCTTGCAGATATTTGACCTCGAAGGTCGCTTCGTATAATTCTAATAAGCCCCAGATCATAAAAGCGTAATCATCGGCATGAGCGGGCAAGCCGGCGTTGCCGTTGCGGTATCTTTTTAACAGGAGACCGTTTGCAAGTCGCAGCTCACTCAGAATAAATCGGGCGGCGTTCTGCGCAGTTGTGGTGTAAGCCTGTTCGTTGAGAGCAGCCCCGGCCTTGGCAAACGCCGCGATCATCAGGCCATTCCAATCGGTCAAAATTTTATCATCTTTCAATGGATGAATGCGTTTTTCTCGCGCATTAAACAATCGCCGCCGGGCATTTTCCCAACGCGCTTGCAGTTCGGGGAGTTCGACTTTTTTCTCCAATGCAATGGCCGCAAGTGAAGACTTTAGGTGTAAAATGCTGTCTCCGGTGCGTTGTTGCGTCGCCTGATCAGCGAAGTTTCCCCCCTTTTCCACATTGAAAATTTCAATGAAAAATGCAGCGTCTTCCGCGCCGAGAATTTCGGTCAACTCTTCGGGTCTCCAGAAGTAAAAGAGGCCTTCTTCGCCATCGCTGTCAGCGTCTTCAGCGGAATAGAACCCGCCTTCTGGCGATGTCATATCACGGCTTACATAGGTCAAGATTTCACGAACGGTTTGCGCATATTCGGCTTTTCCGGTGGCGAGATAAGCTTCGGTGTAGGCCATGCTCAACATTGCCTGGTCGTAAAGCATTTTTTCGAAGTGAGGCAAGAGCCAAACCCGATCTGTTGCATAACGATGAAAGCCAAAGCCAACATGATCGAAAATGCCGCCGAGCCGCATTTGGCGCAATGTTATTTCCACCATTTCCATTGCTTTTGCATTGCCGGTTCGGTGCGCATGGCGCAAAAGAAATGTTAAATTGTGCGGAGACGGGAATTTGGGCTCGCTGCCAAAACCGCCGTATTGCGCGTCAAAGCGGGCGGCAAGTTGATCAAACGCTTTTTGCAACAAGCTGTCATGCAGCTCGTCACCGGCTTGACCGGCTGCGTTTTCCTGTAAAAATGAAAGTATCCGCTCTGTGCTGTGCTTGATTTGATCTGGCTGGGTTTTCCACGCCTCCTTAATTCGCGGTGCAAGGTCCAACATGCCAATTCGTTGTGAATTACTCTGTCGCGGCAAATAAGTTGCGGCGAAAAACGGCTTCTTTTCCGGTGTCATGATAATGGTTAGGGGCCAGCCGCCGCTGCCGGTTATCGCCTGACACACAGCCATGTAAACCTGGTCAATATCGGGGCGTTCCTCACGGTCAACTTTGATGCAAATAAAAGCATCGTTCATCAAGGCCGCCACCTCTTCATCTTCGAACGATTCATGTTCCATCACATGGCACCAATGACAGGTTGCATAGCCGATAGATAGAAAAATGGGCTTGTTTTGTTGCTTTGCAGCCGCGAAAGCCTCTTCGTTCCATGGCCGCCAGTCAACTGGATTTCGGGCGTGTTGTAACAAATAAGGGCTGTTTTCAAAAATCAGACGATTGTATTTTTCCCCGCCATCTGCGGGAAGATTTTTTAATTGCTCGGATGAGAGCGTCGGAATTCGGCCATTGTCGGGTTTGCCGCCGTCCACTGTATTTGAAACGTGCATAATGATTCCTGTGAGAAGGATGATAAAGGTATGACTTTTTTTTATTTTTCTCATGATTTCGGTTTTTTAAAAATAGCCTTAACCGCCGTCGGAGTCGCCTTTATTCTCGACCACAAAGAGGGGGCGTGCAAATAGCTGACAAAAGCGCGATACTCAGCCAATTGTGAATTCCGATATGGAAACCACCACAAGTTTCTTTTCTTAAGGTGCGGCGCCAAGATGGCAAGAAGCCGTTGCAACCATTGATTTTCCGCGCTGATATACTTGGGACGAACCATTTCTTGCATTCCCCACGATCCATGACTTACGCCAATGCCGCTGGATTTCCAACCCGAATAGGGCGCTTCAAATTGTGAAATGTGCGAGAATAGTTCGTTGATCAGCACAGAGCCTGATTTTATCTGATGGGCGATCTGTAAGGCGCGATCCGGATTTTTTGACCAAATGCTGGCTGACAGGCCATATTCCGAATTATTGGCCATTGCAATTGCTTCGTCGTCGGTTTTGAATGATTGCAACGACACCACCGGCCCAAAAATTTCTTCTCCGGACAGTTGATTCTTTGCATCGGGAAAAGTGAGCAGCGTTGGCTCAAAAAAAAAAGAGCCGTTTTCAGGACGCGGCTTTCCGCCTATTTCGATGTGAACGCCCTGTTTTTTTGCTTTTGCAATTAGGTCGTTCATCTTGTTGAGCTGCGCCTGATTAACCATGCTCGTAATTTCGCCTTCGCCAGTCGTCTGATTCCCAATTCGCAAGGTCGATATTTTTTGCAAAAGTTTTTGCCGAAATTCTTCAAATATCGACTCCTGCACAAAAAATCGCTCCACCGAAACGCAAGTCTGTCCGCTGTTGCTGAAGGCTCCCCAAAGCGCGCCATTGCCCGCCCGTTCAAGGTCTGCGTCTTCGAGCACAATCATTGGGTCGTTGCCGCCCAATTCCATATTTACCGGAATTAGCTTGTCGGCAGCCGACTGATAGATCTTCCGCCCGACATTTGTGCTTCCTATGAAAAAAATTTTGTCTAAATCTTGCGCCACCAATGCCTGGCCTGTCTCGGAGAACCCGGTGACAGTTGAAAATACGCCCACCGGAAAATTGTCAAAAAGCGCATCAATCTTTAAGCCCGTAAGCGTTGAATATTCAGAGGGTTTGTGAATCACCGTATTGCCCGCCAGCAAGGCTGGAATGATATGTTGCAGAGATAATAGCAAAGGATAGTTCCATGGTGTTATGACGCCGATAACGCCTAACGGCTCCCATACAACAAAACCTTTGCGAAGCTTGAGAAAAATGTTTTGCGCTGAAATTGGCGTTGGCTTCAGGAAGTCCCGGATGTTTTTTAGATAGTATTTAAAACAATCTAAAACCGGCAAAATTTCACTTGAGTAGGCCTCATGCAAAGGTTTGCCCATTTCATCTGAAACCAGTTTCGCAAGCATATCGCTGTTTGCATAAAATTGTTGATAGGTTGCGCGCAGATCTTGCATGCGCCGGTGCAGCGAGGTCGCCGACCATTGTGGGAAGGCTGCGTTGGCGGAATCGTATATTTTTTGAATTTCTTGCGGAGAAGTGATTTTATATTCGTCGATGATTGCGCCGGTGACAGGCGCTTTTACGGTTGCGGTCTCTGCCATGGCTTTTAAACCAATCCTAAAAATTTAATCATCTCTATATCAAGAAATTTGCTGTGATCATCGTTCATCGGGTCGAGTCGGTGTTCATTCATCAACATCAATTGCTGAGAAACCCAGTCATTCCAACAAGTCTGACAGTTCTGTTGATAAGTTTTGTTGCCAAGCTCATTCGGCAGCGGAGCCTCGGCCATTTGGGGTTTGTTTTCCTTACAACGTTTGCAAAGTATTTTCATTTTCTCTCCGTACAAAACTGGAGGATGGTAGACCAAAATGACCAAAAAGTCAAGAAGTTAGAATGGCATGGTTGCGCGCTAACAATGTGCTATATGGAAGTGTTTAGAAAAAAAGCGCTGTTCCAAAATGGAACACTGTAAAATGATGGACGCTATTTTTTACGAAAAATAGTTATTTCAGTAAATTGTCAATTTGGTCGCAAATGACTTAAATGACAAATTTACGCCCGCTTAAGTTGGGTTGGCAAAAGGAGGGCGCAAAATGGCACAGTAATTGTTCGAGAATCGTTAAACAAATCTAAACATGTCAGTTTGATTTGATATTGATAGTTTTGTTTTCTCCATCCACCCCTCCTTTCCCTAAACGGCGGAGATCACACTCCGCCGTTTTTGGTTTCTAATTCTCAGAAATTCGAATTCCGCCATTTGTTGTATGCAATGAAATATTCCCGCCGCCGCCATTGATTTTGCCGCGCATTTTTTTTCGGCTCAATGTTCCTTTAACCGTGATTGGAAAGTCTGTTTTAACTTTTCCGTTGGTTGTTTTAGCGTCAATATTCGCCGCGATATCCTTTGGAAGGTTTAGTTCAATCGAACCGTTTGTTGTGGAGAAATCCATGTCTTCATGCTCTTTAGCATCGGTTAAATAAATCTTAATGCTGCCATTGGTGGTTTTTGCAGAAACGACTCCGGAGGCGTTCTTGATGTCAATGGACCCATTGGTTGTTCGATAAAACTGTTTTCCATTCAGGTCGGCTGAGGCAACGCGGCCATTGACTGTTTTAATGTCAACATTAAATTTTTGTGGGACTTTCAGATTGTAGGTTACACTGACATTTTGGTGTTTGCCAAAAATCGCGCCCAAAAAACTGTTGCCGCTTTTTCTCTGTAGATCCGTGGTGATCTGCAGCTCGTTGCCATGCGCGTTCATCTCAATTTCAATAGCCTCAAGTAGTTCCTGCGCCTCTTTTTGACTATCCGCTTTTACTTTCTTTATTGCTTCCACCAAAACTTCTTCCCGATCCCAGGTTTCAATGGTAATTTTGCCATTTGTGTTTTTCAGGGTTAGTTCGCCGCCTGCTCCGATATTGAAGCTCTTTTTTACGACTTCTTTTTGCGATTCGGAAAACAGGCTTAATGGCAATGCCAACAAAATTAGAAGCGCCAACTTACTTTTCATGGGAAAACCTCTTTTTTTAAATGATTGAATGCTGCGAAATCCATATCAGGAACCAGCCAAATGCTTCAGGTCATCTATTTGACAAAACGAACCGCGCATTTGTTGTCATTTTTTTTTATTTGTCCCGAATTTTTGTATAGCGGTAAAGCGCCTGACAATGTTTCCTGCAAAAGTTCGATTTATGAGTCGATGTTTACGAAAAGTTGAACTGATCAGCCCTTTGATATTTTCAATTTAACCTTGAACAGCCATTGCATGCTGAAGTGAATTGAATCCAGTATGCTTTTTGATAAAGAATATTTTGAATTGGCAGCTTTGCGTCAACTTCCATTTGCAAGGTCTCCCCAAAACAGGGTTGGTTAGAAATTTTGTCTGCAATGGTAAATTCTTGTTCAATGACCCAATGCCTCGTTGCCTGTCAGTTGATTTCTCCCTATTGACATTATTGCTGTTTTGTTTATATTGTTCTAAACAAAAATAATTGCGACAAGTATACTGGTTTTGGTTCAAGATTCAGCTTTTGTTTAAATAGATGACTCAAGATAATTGTGAAGATGCGGTAATAAAGGTTTCCGATTCCGTCGGTGAGTTTATTAAGTATTGGGGATTTAAAGAGATTCACGGTCGTATCTGGACGCTGATTTATCTTTCTCCCGAACCAATCACTGCAAAAGATTTGACTGCGCGCCTTGGGGTGACCAAAGGTTTAATCAGCATTGCCCTGGCTGAATTGATTGCATACCAGGTTATAGAAAAGGTAAGTCTTGACGATGCGCGGTCGCCGGGTTATCAATCTGTTGAAGACATGATGGGGGTGATTAATAATATATTGCGCACCCGTGAATTACGATTAATTACAAAAATTCAACAGAATGTTCGCTGTGTTGCGGCTAAAAAGGATCAAACGGAAATTAAAGAGGAAAAGATTGTAAAACTTCAAGAAATGGCTGATTTTGGTGTTGAAAGTCTGACCAAGCTTCTAAATCACAAAAATATATCAACTGAACGCTTGCTAACCCTTATGCGATTTATCTCGTAGGCCTTTGCGTTCCGCTACTGAACCGAAAAAATGATTGAAAAATATTTGGGATCTGCGTGGCAGCCGGTTTTTCGTGATTTGTCAGGCAATCAACTTGTTGAGAAGTTGTATCAGATTGCAGTGAATGGCGGATTTTCAGTTGCCTTATGGCGCAATCCGCAGTCGCAGGCAAGACAAGTCATTCTTGATTTGTCCCGCTCGGTCAAACAACAAGAGCTTCGTTTCAACAAATCTTCCGCAGGTTTTTGTTTTTCACCTTTTGATCTTTCAAACGGTTTGAAGCCTTATTTCATCGAGGCCAATCTTTTTGCTTATGAGAATAAGTGCTGGTTTCGTTCACAAGACGCTGACGTTTCCGGAGATATTCACTGTAATAAGTTGGCGGTTGAGTCGAAGCTGAAAAGTGGCAATGGCAAGCTCTCGCCCGGTTTATGGTATGCCAATCCGGGCGACAAGATAGCCTTCAAGGCGCCGAATAAGGAAGCCTATTGCGGTTTAATTGCCAAAACTATTGCTGCCATTCAAGAGAAGAATTTGAAAAAAATCGTCATCTCGCGGGTGTTGGAAGTTGCCTTGAGCAACTCCTTTAATCCGTTGCGCCTGTTTAATCTTTTATGCGAAGCCTACCCGAACGCTTTTGTCAACCTTTTAGCCATCCCGGAAGTTGGCGTATGGATAGGAGCCACGCCCGAATTACTTTTAAGTTTAAAAAGCTATGAATTGACCTCAGTCGCGCTGGCCGGAACACGCTCTATTTCTTCAAATAACGCAATAAATTCAGGATGGGGTGATAAGGAAATTGTCGAGCAGCAGATTGTGAGTGAGTTTATTCGGGACGCTTTTCGAAAATTGGAAATTCACAACTTTATCGAACATCCGACACAAACGGTAAGGATAGGCGACCTGCTGCATTTACAAACAAAGTTTCGACTGCCTGATATAAGCCGTTTTCCCGAAGGCTCTGCTGAGGCTTTATTAAAAGCTCTGCATCCAACGCCTGCAATTTGCGGCACGCCAAAAGCTGAAGCGTTACAGTTTATCCGTGAAAATGAAATGCATTCCCGTGAATATTATTCAGGGTTTCTCGGGCCGGTAAACTTGTATGAGCAGTCTCGGCTCTACGTCAATCTCCGCTGTATGCAACTGCATGAAAAAAGTGCCCTTTTATATGCCGGAGGCGGCATTACACTTGATTCAAATCCTGAACAGGAATGGAATGAAACCGAATTGAAATTAGCGGCGCTGCTAAATTTTCTGGCTCCGGAACCTTCGGCAGTCCCAATGGAGAGATCAGCATAAGCTGTATGACCGGGTTCAGGCAAAATATTCTGCGAGCGCCCCAAATTTGCGCTGAACAAGGCGTGGTCGATGTTATTATTTCACCCGGCTCACGATCAGCGCCGCTAACCCTGGCCTTTGCCCGACATCCGCAAATTAGATCGCGAGTGGTTGTTGATGAGCGCGCCGCCGCTTTTGTAGCGCTTGGAATGGCTCGCCAGAAACAACGACCAGTGGCATTGATTTGTACTTCCGGAACAGCCGCTTTAAACTATGCTCCGGCTGTGGCTGAAGCCTTTTACCAGAAAATTCCATTGTTACTTTTTACCGCTGACCGACCCGCTGAATTACTGGAACAAGATGATGGTCAGACCATCATTCAACGTAATTTATATGAACCGCATTGCAACGCCTCTTTTGAGTTGCCTGTTGAAGATGAGCGCCCTGATGTATTGCGACATTTAGAGCGAATTCTTTCCGAGAGTATAAACGCTTGCCAATGGCCGGTTCCCGGGCCTGTTCATGTAAATGTGCCTTTGCGCGAACCGCTCTATCCCACCGATGATTTTGTTTACCCCAGTGATTGCCAAACCATTCATTTGATGCAGACCAGCCCCACTTTGCTGGAAAGTCAGTGGCGGGAATTGGTTAATGTTTGGCATCGTTCCCCGAAGCGTCTTATTGTCGCTGGACTAAATCCTCCGAACCCGTCCCTGTTGGAAGTTTTTGCGCGACTTCAGATCCGGTACGGGGCGACGTTGCTGGGCGATATTGCCTCCAATGTATTGTCAGACGAAGTTCCTCTCTATGATATCATTTTATCATCCTCCTCCAGCTCAATGAAGAGTGAGCTGCAACCCGATCTGTTGGTTTCTTTTGGCGGCCCGGTGGTTTCGAAAAATTTAAAACAATGGCTGCGTTCTTTTCCGCCCAAACATCATTGGCATGTTGGCTTTCTACAAAAATGGCCAGACCCGTTTCAATCGCTGCGCACAGTCATTCCAATGCAGCTTGACCTTTTTTGGCGAGGGCTGGTTGAAAGATTGCCTGCGCAAGAGAAAAAAACGCCTTTTGCCGCGTCGTGGGAAAAAGCCAATCAAAAAGCGTTTGCTGCGCGTCGACAATTTATGGATGACGCGACGCATTCAGAATTGCTATCCATGCAAATAATTATGCAAAAAATACCGCCGAATTCAACGCTGCATCTTGGCAATAGCTCTGTTATCCGGTTAGCCAGTCATTTTTCAGATATGGCGCCATCCGATGTTTCGGTTTTTTCAAACAGAGGCACGGCAGGTATAGACGGGACGGTCAGCTCTGCGGTGGGTGCTGCTATGGCCTCTGACCAGATCGCCACCTTAATTGTCGGCGACCTGGCTTTTTTTTATGACAGAAATGGACTGTGGAACTCAGAATTTCCGCTAAATTTGTCCATTATTGTTTTTAATAACGGCGGCGGCGGAATTTTTCGTCTGTTGGATGGCAGTCGCGATCAACCTGAGCTGGATAAATATTTTACTGTCGGACAGCAGCTCACTGCTGAAAATGTCGCAAAAGATCACAAGTTTAAATATCTGTCATGCAAATCAATTATTGATTTGGAGATAGTTTTAGAAAATTTTTGGAAAAAGAGCGATCAACCGAAAATTCTCGAAATATTTTTTGACCCATCGGGCAATTCGGATATTTTTTTACGATTTAAAAAGCATTTGAAGGAGAGCCAATGAGTGATAAGGTTCAATGGACAACGTTGAAAGAATATGGAGACATTCTTTTTCAGTTTTATGAGGGTATCGCCAAAATCAGTATAAACAGACCTGAAGTGCACAATGCGTTCAGGCCGCAAACTGTTTTTGAAATATCAGATGCATTTGAATTGTCAAGACAAAATGCCGATGTTGGCGTTGTAATTTTGACGGGTGAGGGCGGCAAGGCTTTCTGTAGCGGCGGCGACCAGAAAGTGCGTGGAACCGGCGGCTATGTTGGCGGCGACGGCGTTCCGCGTTTGAACATTCTTGATGTTCAAAAACAGATACGCTCCATTCCCAAACCGGTGATTGCTATGGTTGCGGGATGGTCAATTGGCGGCGGTCATGTTTTACACGTTGTTTGTGATTTGACCATTGCAGCCGATAATGCGCGTTTTGGTCAGACCGGGCCTGTTGTTGGCAGCTTTGACGGCGGCTTTGGCGCATCTTATCTCGCCCGCATTGTCGGACAGAAGAAGGCGCGTGAAATTTGGTACCTTTGCGATCAGTATGATGCGCAGGAGGCTTTGCAAATGGGATTGGTGAATAAAGTCACGCCGCTTGATGAGTTGGAAACGACCACGATTGACTGGTGCCGAAAAATGTTGAAAAAAAGCCCGATGGCTCTCCGTCTTTTGAAGTCGGCGTTTAATGCCGAGCTGGATGGACAAGCGGGCTTGCAAGAGCTTGCCGGAAACGCCACGCTGCTTTATTACCTTAGCGAAGAGGCAAATGAAGGGCGTCAGGCATACGTGGAAAAACGCGAGCCGGATTTTTCAAAATTCAAGCGGTTTCCTTAAAAGCATTTATTTTTGATTCGAATAGCTTTCATGTTGAAAAGTGCAGCGCTGAGGTGTCGTCTCAGGGTCTAACCTAAATAACTGGATACATAAAATGCGCGCAATGAAAATATGGTTCACTGCTTTCCGTTTGCGAACGCTGCCATTGGCGTTGGCAAGCATCGGTTTGGGTAATTTGCTTGCTGCATCGGAAGAAGCATTGAACTGGAAGGTTGCCTCTCTTTGTTTGGGAGCCGCAATTCTATTGCAAATTTTGTCCAATATTGCAAATGACTATGGCGATAGCGTACACGGCGCTGACAATGAAGCTCGGGTGGGGCCGACGCGCGCTACTCAATCGGGTAGAATTTCCAAGTCAGCAATGAAAAAAGCAGTTTGGGTTTTGATTGGTTTTTGCCTCGTGTTCGGCTACTGGTTAATTCATGATGAAAGCATTGTTTTTCATATCAGCGGCCTGGCGGCCATTGCCGCGGCAGTGGCTTATACCGCCGGGCCAAAACCGTATGGCTATGTTGGTTTAGGAGACATTTTTGTATTCTGTTTTTTTGGCTTAATCGGTGTTTGCGGTTCCTATTTTCTGCAAACGCACCACCTGAATTGGCAAATATTATTGCCGGCAATTTCATGCGGTGTTTTTTGTGTTGCGGTTTTAAACATAAACAATATTCGCGATATCAAATCGGATGCGAAGGCCGGGAAAATCACCATTCCTGTTCGGCTCGGCAAAAAAAATGCTGTGATTTATCATAACGCGCTGCTTGTCACTGGTTTAACAACTGCGTTTTTTTACGTCATCTTAAATTATAGTTCACCCGTCGAATTTCTTTTTATCGTTTGTCTGCCCTTGATGATAACCAATGCGGTTGCCATTGCCGGAAAAGACGCGGCGCAGCTCGATCCATATTTGAAGCAAATGGCGCTTGCAACCCTGCTCTTCAGTTTTAGTTTTGGCCTGGGTTACCTGCTTTGAAATACAGGGCGAAATTCAGAAGTTTTGATCTGAAATTTAAATCGCCAATGGAAACCTCGCGCGGAACCTTATCTTCCAGAAAAACATACATCCTTTCCCTTCTTGACAGTGAAGGCAAAACCGGCCTGGGCGAGTGTTCTCCTGTTCCTAAATTAAGTCTGGATGCAGTCGCTGGATTTCAATTTCAGCTAAAAGAAGTTTGTGACGCCGTCAATTGCGGGCAAAGTTATACAGGCTTAGATCTGCGAAAATGGCCATCGATTAAATTTGCTTTTGAATGCGCTGAATTAGATTTGACTCATGGCGGAACCGGCGTTTACTTTCAAAATGATTTTACGAGAGGAGAAAAACGGCTTCCTCTTAACGGTTTGATTCACATGAATCCTTTTCCGGCCATGAAAACGCAGCTATTGGCAAAAATACATGCCGGTTTTCGTTGCATCAAAATAAAGGTTGGCGCCTTGGACTTTGATCGGGAATTAGAGTTTATTGGCGATCTTCGCCGGCAATGTCCCGCCTCGACCTTTGAGCTGCGGCTTGATGCAAACGGCGCTTTTGGCGCGGAGGAAGCTCGTCAGAAAATTGACGCCTTGGCGCGGTTTGACATCCATTCTCTTGAACAGCCCATCATGGCCGGGCAAACCGAGAAGTTGGCTGAAATTTGTCGTGTTAGCTCAATACCGATTGCATTGGATGAGGAGCTGGTCGGAATTTCAGAGTTAGCTGAACAGCGCAAATTTTTGCAAATAGTCAAACCGCAATTTCTTGTCTTGAAGCCAACGCTGTTAGGCGGTTTTGCAGCCTGCAATAGCTGGATAAGCTGTTGCAGAGAATTTCATGTTGGCTATTGGGTAAATTCAATCATGGAGTCAAATATTGGTTTGAGCGCTTTAAGTCAGTGGGTTTGTGAGGTCGGCGGAGAGCAAGTTCATGGTTTGGGAACAGGACAGCTTTTCACCCGAAATTTTCAAACCCCTGTAGCGCTGGCAAATGCAGAATTATATTTTACTCCTGAAAGCCTTCCGGTATTTGTTCAAAGCTGCGCAAATCTGGAGCTGGTTTAATGCACCCAGCCTTTCAATTGAATGTTAAGGAGCAATCCTTGCGGTTAGATGACTTCCAGTCAAAGTCGCCTGAAAGTATATCGGAAGGTTTGCCGCAATATGCTTTTCATGTCATTGAATTCTGTCATTGCTGGTTGTCTAACCAGAATGAATTCATTGTCAATACGTCGGGTTCAACCGGTTTGCCCAGGTCGATAACCATTTCTCGTCAGCAAATGATCGCCAGCGCGGAAATGACGGCCTCTGCGCTAAATCTCAAACCTGGCGACAGCGCCTTGCTCTGCCTTTCAACCCAACATGTCGCCGGCTTAATGATGTTGGTTCGCGGACTGCATCTCGGCCTTTCGCTTACAGTGACGGCGGCGGCCAATTCTCCGTTTCAAAGCGTTAGTGGGGAGAAATTTGATTTCACAGCGATTGTGCCGCTGCAATTACAAAACATACTGGCAACTGAGAATGGAATTGCCAGGCTGAATGAAATGAAGGCCATTCTCGTTGGCGGCGCGCCGTTAAATCGCCAACTGGAAAGCGACGTTCAAAAGGTCAATGCGCCTGTTTATCAGACCTTCGCTATGACAGAAACGGTTACCCATATTGCGCTGCGCAGATTAAACGGGTCAGCGCGTTCGAAATTTTATAAAGTGTTGCCCGGTGTGCAAACGCGAAGCGATCAACGCGGATGTCTTGAAATTTGCGCCGCTGTTACCGCGCAGAATTGGGTTGCAACGAATGATATGATAGAATTTGTCTCTGAAAATCAATTCCGATGGTTAGGTCGCATTGACAACATTATCAATAGCGGCGGCTACAAAGTTTGTCCGGAAAAAGTAGAGGCTGCTCTCGAGGAAATAGTTAAACAACTATTTAAACAACCGCCAAAAGTCATGGTTGTCGGGTTGCAAGATGAACGTTTAGGCGAAAGAGTCGTTGCATTGTTTGACACAGCAAGTAAGTTTAGTTTAGAAGAAGAAGCGGAAATTAAAACTTTTCTGAACAATAAGTTAGACCGCTTTGAACGGCCAAAGGAATTTCGTTTTAAAAAAGAATTTCGCTATCTTGCATCGGGCAAACTGGATAGAACAAAGACCTTGCAATCTTTTCTCAACGACTAACGTCCTCACTGCAAATCCCGAAAAAATCACCTCACGCCACCTAAATTTATCCTGAGCAATTCATCAACTTCAGAATGGCGATTACGGGCGAAATTTTAATAACTCTGTCCAATGCGTCTCCGCCTTAAAACCGTCAACCGGCTCTCAAATTCAAGCGTCGCTTTCAGATGAAGTGCGATAGCAAGCATTTCATGTCGAACTCTCGATCTTTTTAGGGTAAGTCATGCCTGAATGTGTCGATAATGAAAAAGGAGTTAAGGATTAATAAAAACGATGCGTAAGAGTATTTATAAGATTTGTTTAATAACCTGCACAGTTCTTTTTGGTTGTTCAACGCTAAACCGTTTAACCCAAGAAGTGTATATGCCGTTGCAAGCCGAAATGTCTGCGCCAGAATTATATCGGTTGACTTATGAACAGGCCAACTTTCTATTGAATATTCGGATGAAAAATGCCAACGCCACAACGGTGAAGTTAACTGGATATGAATACGAAATCAGTCTCCCGGATACAGTTTTTATTTGTAGAAGTTTTCATATAGCCAGACAGATTAGCCCTGAAAGCGTCTATGATATCAAACTGCCGTTTCAAATTTTACATAAGTCTCTTGGGCAAAAGGTAAACGCAAATAAAGCGGAATTTAAAATAAAAATTGTTTTAAAGTTTAGCGCTGGGTTTAAGGGGTTGGCGCAGGAAGTGCAATTAGAACAATTCGGCGTGCTTCCATTGCCTTGTCTGCCGGAGCTCAGTGTAGAATCGCTCCATCTAAATAGTATCCAGGTTTCCGACGCAGAAATGACTATGTTTGTCAAGTTTGTCAACCCGAACATATTTGATTTTACATTAACCCGCTTTTACTATACCTTGTCAATTGAAAAAAATGTATGGAAACGATATGATTTTCATTATCCGATTCTTTTGAAAAGTGAGAGTGAGCGCATGCTGCGTTTGCCAATGAAGGTAGATTTCTTCGAAAAGGGTTTCGAAGTTTTCAGGCTTTTGAATGAAGAAAGGCCTTATCATTACGGTTTTGAAGGGGGAATTGTGGTCAGCCCGGAGTTGTTGCAAATGCAATCTACCAGTTTTCGCTTTATGAAGGAAGGAGTCATTAAACCAGTCGGGCTGTAGACTGCCAGAAACGCATTGCTATTCCGTGTTATGACAAGGTATGAACCGACGCGATAAGCGCGTTGCCAAAAACAAAGGAAACGATATGCTCAAGTTAATCAAGGTTCGATCGTTTTTGTATCGGCATGAAGCTGAGATGGCAAAAGAGCTTCTTGAAACCGAGGGCGTTGAAGTGATGATATCTTCCGATGATCACGGTGGCGTAAGACCGTCTCTGGCTTATGCGGCCGGCGTTGATTTGTTGGTCAGGGAAGAGGATGTGGACAGAGCAAGTGAGTTGTTGGAACAAACATTCGGTGACGCGTAAAGGCGCCGCCAAATGTTTGCTCTACATTCGTTCAATGTTGTCTATTGGTTTTTGGATAAGGGGAATAGAGTCGTTTTTACTCAAGCCAGTTGTGTGCGAGGACTTTCAATTCATCTTGAAAAACAACTTCGATTTTTGAGCGGTCGACAATTTGGGTGATCACGCCAACCCCGAATCTTGTGTGGCGAATCGCTTCGGTTTCTGTGAAATCTTTCGTGAAGTCATAATCGACAATATTTTCTTTGTTGACCGCTGAAACCAATGTTGCCCAATCTTTTTTTCTGCGAACCACACCGACTTTTGTTTTTGTGGCAGTTGTCTTTTTTGTAGCTTTCCTGGTTTCAGCCTGCTTGATACTTTCCAGTGTTTTGTATACGTGATTATTGTTGCAAATTTTACAGTACACCTTCTTGATAACGTCATCTGCAAGTTTTGTGATAACATGAATCGTTTCTGTTTTGCATTTTCCGCACAAAGCTCTTACTTCCCTGCCTATTTCAACTTTAAGGGGCAGACTAGTCATTAATTTCCTTCCTCATTTTTTTTAAATAAAAAAAAACCCCTTCCTGAAAAGGGGTTTTAAAGCAAATATTTACATTAAAATAAATCTAAAGCCAGTTTTGGGCAAGAACCTTTTTATTCTCCTCAAAAACAACTTCAATTTTAGTTTCATCAAGAACTTTAGTAATAACGCCCAATCCGAAAGTCTTATGGTTAATGGCCGCTATTTGCGAGAAGTCATCAGCAATATTGTAGTCGACTGCGCCATCTTGATCAACGGTTAGTATAAGCGCAGACCAATCTTTTTTACGGCTCCGTTTAATCGGTTTGGCCTTTTCAGCGTCTGTTTTGCGAGGGCGTCCACGTTTAGGTTTTTTTTCTTCTTCTTCTTCAGCAGCAGTTTCAACAGCTTCGACATTTTCAGCAACAGCTTCGGCAGCATCTACATTTTCATCGGCAGCTTCAGCAGCTACGTTTTCAGTGTTCTCGGCAGCTTCAGCAGAAGTAGCATCTTGAGTAGCATCGAATTCTTGTATTTCAGACATGACGCCATCCTTTCTCTTACAGGTTTTTATAAATTCTAAGTTTCAAATATAAAAAAATCTTTATGAAGATCCAATGTTTTATGAAACTTTTATATTTTTGCTTTTAATGAAACTAAGTTTTAAATAAAGCAACATCAGACAACTTTAAGCGTCTGACAGGAAATATCTTTTGCGGAGAAGAGACCCAACTATGAGAATTCTTAAACGTCTTTCAATGTTCCTTGCCCTGTTTTTGAGCTATATCATCATACGTGAATTGCTTGGACTTTATGTGCTCACCTCATCGGTAAGTCCGACTTTGGGTTATATCACCCTGCTTGCTATCATTGTTTTTCTAAGCTATTTTGTTGGCGCGCCAATTTATCGTATCCTGAAAATTCCCGCCAACCTTTCCCCCTCGCCTGACCTTGATCGCGTCGATGAGTTTGCAGTGGAACGAATTCGCAATTTTAAAAATAACCCTTACCTTCTCTCAAATAATTTCGATTTCAAAACCATTGATTCGGACAAAAACGGCTATGACCAGATAATCAAATTCATTACACCGGAGAGTGAACGCATCCGAAAACGTTACGTGTTGCAACTTTTCTATAGTTCAAGTGTTTCGCAAAACGGCTTTCTTGATGCAATCTTAATTTTATCATCCAGCGTCAATCTAGTTAAAGAGCTTTTCATATTGTATCATGGAAGAGTTTCGAATAAAGATATCTGGGCAATTGCCTGCAAAGTCTATTTTAGCATGGCAATTGGCGGAACAGAGGGAGTTGAGTACGCAAGTGAGCAAATTTTTTCAAAATTTGCTTCCAATAGCATAAAAAGCATACCGTTTGCAGATAAAATATTTGGCTCTTTGGCGGATGGCTTTGTAAACGCGGCCATGCTAACACGAATCTCACTGATAACAGAGAATTATTGCAAACTTCTGACCCTCAGTTCAGAAAAAAGTCTTTATCCTTCATCTGAAGCCATTATGAAAACCACGCAATTTATCACATCTGATATCTTTGATAAGATGACCGGGGAAATGATCCGGATTAGCAAAGAGAAAACCTACGATTATATGATGTTTGCCGTCAACCCTGTAGCGCACTTATTTAATCAAACCATCAACAAAGTGTCAAAGGGGACTGGAAAAATAACCGCGTATCCAATAGGAGTTTTAAAAGATATTGCCGAAATTGCTAATAAGCCCTTTATCTATGGGGTTGACAAAGTTGCGAGTGTTTTCAGAAAAACCAATGATGGTGACAAATCCGAGTCCGTGTAAAGCAAGGAAAACGAGATGATTCAAAAGCAATTGTTCCGCAGTAAACCCCGTCTATTTTCATACTCTTTTTTTCTTATTCTTTTTTCATTATTTCCGATTTTCGTCTCGGCTGGTGAGAAGATCTCCATCGTTTACATTGCCAACGAAGGCGTTCTTATCTCTTCTGGCGACGATCAGGTTCTTATCGACGCCATCCATAAGCCATACAAGGCAATCTATTTACATACCAATCCTGCGACTATAAAGGCGATGCACGCCAAACAAGTCCCATTTCATAGCCTTGACTTTATTCTGGTTTCGCATGTTCACCGCGACCACCTTCACGCAGGGAGTGTCGCCAATATTCTGCAAACCAACCCGGAGACATTGTTCTTTTCAAGCCCGCAGGCAGTAGACAGCCTCATGATTTTCGCGCAAAAAGATTCAAGTTTGCGAAAGCAGCTCAAGCGATCAGGATATGAAACAGGCGTTTGGAGCGCTCAAACTTCGAAAAACATCCAAATACGAATGAGCAGGATCGGGCATGGAACTCCTGATAGATTTGGCTGGATCCAAAACATGGCGCATCTCATCTCATTGCGCAAAAAGAAAATTCTGCATGTGGGCGACCCCACTAATGGCGAAGCAGATTTCAGAAGACTTCATCTCGAACAGGAAGTAATAGATGTGGCAATTCTGCCATACTGGCTTCTCATCGACAAAAACGGCCGCAGCGTTATCGAGCAATGGATAAAACCACGTAAGATTATCGCTGTACACATTCCGTTAGATCAGGAAAAGGAACTCAAGCGACTCATTGCTGAATTCTATCCAAACGCCATTGTTTTTATTAAACCGGGCGAAATTGTCACTTTGTAGATCCGCCTGCTTTTTAAGCGTCGTTTTATTCAAAAGGAATTTCAACTCAAGGGTTTTGAAAAAACGGGCAGCATTTTGTCCAAGTGTCAGTTGGACAAAATGCCAGATTTATGTATTGGAACGATGTCTTTCTTATTAAAATGAAGGACATTGTTTGTTTAAAACCCGGAAGAGTTACATTTTCTAAAACCACATTTTTTAAAACTCAGGCAAAACTGTCGTGCCGCCGGACGCCCGAGAATTAGCGATTTTTTATTGCTTCTTGTTGATATAGTCCTATTTTTATTTCCCTTATAAAAAGTACAAACCATTGATTTTGATTATTCATGCCAAAAAATCAGACCGATTTTCTTCCAACTCCGAAGGTTTTATTTTCATTCAAAACGCTTTGTATTTCAATCCGGAACTATCATCAAAGAACATAAACAAATCAATGCAAAACATTCTGTTTGCAAACTCAAAAATGATTTCAGATTAGCGGTTTCCCTGTGCGGTGACCGACTATTCACGATTGCGAAACAAGGAGTGGAACCAATATCATGAACAGACAAAAAGCAACTTTTGGCGCCGGCTGTTTTTGGTGCGTGGAAGCAATTTTCCAGGCTTTTAAAGGGGTTCATTCTGTCCTCTCAGGCTATGCTGGCGGTCATACGGAAAGTCCGACGTATGAGCAAGTTTGCGGCGGCGCAACAGGACACGCTGAAGTTGCACAAATTACTTTTGACCCCAATATTATTTCATTTGAAACTTTGCTCCATATCTTTTGGCGGGCGCACGATCCAACCACCCTGAACAGGCAGGGAGCAGATCGCGGCTCACAATACCGTTCAGCCATCTTTTATCACAGTGACGAGCAGAAAAACATCGCCCAAAAATCACTTATGGAAACCGGGAAATCTGATCTTTGGCCAAATCCCATTGTAACAGAAATCACAGCGCTCGACAAATTTTATCCAGCAGAAGCGTATCACAATGACTACTTCAGAAGAAACCAGAATCAGGCCTATTGCAGCGCTGTTATTGCGCCAAAGGTTCAAAAAATGCAGAAAGACTTTAAGGATATGCTAAAGCAAGTTTAAATATTACGCCTGATGAGCCGCAATAACCATGAAACATTTTTTTCAGTTGTAGATACTTTTGTTATTTCATACTTTTGTCAGCCATACGAGACAAAAAACAATTTAGCGCCGGGACAAATGCAAACTTACTTAAAACATCTTTTATTAGCCTGTTGCATACTTTATTCATGCGCCTTTACTCCTCAAAAAAAAGCAACCGTTGAAGAGTGGGCCAGCCGACAACAAACCGTGCTGTCGCTTTCCAAAGCGATTCTTAAGGGCGCGCGGCATTTGATGAATGAATTGCTCATTTCCAGCGCATGGTTCAAAAACATGGAAGTGTCAATTTACGCTGGAGAAGCCTCGGTGCTGCACGCGACAATCAATGACTTTACTTTGCGCGAATTGGAAACCAAAACGCTTTTCGCATATTGGAAAATCATCCGCTACTCACGAAGGAACCTGCAATACACCAACACAGTCACCGTTGATGAAAATAAGACGCGCGCGCAACAGGCCGACTATACTTCCACAACGGCTGACTCAATATTCATTTCCGTTGCCGAGTCGTCGGCAAAGTTAACTTTGCCACAAAAACAAGACTTAAACCAGATCAAGATTATTTATTGGCGCAACAGAAGGAAGAATGATCTTGTCGCTGAAGTTAACTTAACCAAGGGGATGCAAGGCGGCTATACAATATCTTACCCAGGACCGCAAACCTTGAGAAATGTAAAAAACGACACTTTGCCCGTCGACACAACAGCCTTCAAACTTAGCTGGTAAGAATTTGATCGGGTCAGAAAAAATTGGCTGCGAGCTTTTAAAGCTATTCTTTTGCACTGAAATTCATTATGAGGCAACCCTGTCTTCCCGCCAAGTTTGTTTCTATTGACAAAAAGGAGAAAGCAGCTATATTCCCTCTGTCAAACGAGCGCCATCTAAATCCGGCGTTCATACAATAGCCAATTTTCATACTATTCAAGACGATTCAATCAGGAGATATAATAATGTATAAAACGCTAACTTTCTTTCTGTTGGCAGCTTTGCCCGCCTTCGCATTTTCACAAGAAGCAGACACCACGCTAGGCTGGAAAAACGAGGTTGTGGGCAATCTTACACTTTCTCAAGCCAGTTTCAATAACTGGGAACAGGGCGGAGAAAACTCACTTGCCTGGCAGGTAAAACTTGAAACCACATTCGAGCGCGTCACCCAAAAGTGGAATTGGGTCAATAAAGGAAAATTTGAACTTGGCTTTGCCAAAATTTCCGACGACGACGCCAGAAAATCCGCTGACGTTATCGACCTTGAAAGCGTTCTTTCACGAAAGCTGAAAAAACTGTTGAATCCCTACATTTCAATTTCTGCGAAAACACAATTTGTCTCAGGATTTGAGTTCAATGAGGAGGCCAAAACAGAAATCTCAAAATTTTTTGATCCGGGATATTTCACACAAAGCGTCGGCGTCGGTTATAAACCAAACGATAGCTTCAGGTTAAGAGCAGGGTTTGCTTTAAAAGAAACCATCACCAATAAATTCAACCAATTTGCCGGCGGCGACAAGACATTGATTGAACCAGGCCTGACATATATTGCCAACTTCAAGCAAAAATGGGGCGATAATATTCTCTACAAAACCAAACTGGATTTGTTCTCCAACCTTAAGTCCATTGATAGCGTCGATCTTCTTTGGGAGAATAACGTTACAATGAAAGTAACCAAACACATCAACGTCAATATAACTTTTGACGTGCTATACGACAAAAGTATTTCTGACAAAATGCAAATAAAAGAAGTTCTTGGAATCGGGCTAACCTACACGTTGTTATGACCAACCTATCGGCAAGGAAAGTATCACAAATGATTCGACCAACAGTAGATGCCTGCTGGCAGATTCATACGATATCTTTATTAAACAGGAGCGTCACAATACATGAATAAAGCAATTCAATATTCACCCGAACTGAAGCCCTTAATCGAAAAAATTCCAAAAACCGATATACATGTTCACCTGGATGGCTGTGTGCGATTGGAAACATTGATAGAAATTGCCCAAGCTGAAAATATAGAATTACCAAGTTACACAGTTGACGGGTTAAACGAACTGGTGTTCAAAGATAATTATGAAAACCTGGTCGAATATCTGAAGACATTCGGCTATTCCTGCGCTGTGATGCAAAAGCCTGAATATCTGGAACGAGTCGCCTTTGAGATGGCGGAGGATAACCAGGCTGAAGGCGTGCGATATATGGAGGTGCGGTTTGCCCCACAATTGCATATCAATAATGAGATGGATATGGCTGCTGTTATCGGCGCCGTTAACCGGGGGCTGGAAAATGCGCAAAAAGCGTTTAATAGCAGGCCTGGCGTTAAGTCGGGAGAAGAGCCGCCATTTAATTACGGCATTATCACCAGCGCGCTGCGATCTTTCGGACCCTATTCTCAATACTACGCCAATTTCATCGACGCGCATCAATTTTCAGACAAAAACAGACTTTTCGGGCTTTGTTCTCTGGAGTTGGCGCAGGGCGCGGTGCAAACTCGCGATAAATCAGGCATTCCAATTGTGGCCTTTGATCTGGCCGGAGCCGAACACGGAAACCCGGCAAAATATCACGCCGAAGCTTTTGAATTTGCTCATGAAAATTTTCTGGCCAAAACAGTGCATGCGGGAGAGGCTTATGGCCCTACATCAATTTTTCAAGCAATTACAGATTTATATGCAGACCGCATTGGTCACGGCTTCCACTTGTTTAACGCAGGAAGAATTGAGGAAAATGAAGCCATAAAAGACAGGCAACGATACATTGAAAACCTGGCTGATTTTATCGCTGAAAAACGCATTACCATTGAAGTTTGCCTGACAAGCAATTTGCAAACCATCCCGGAACTGCAAAGCTTGCAAAATCATTCCTTCCGGAAAATGCTCAATCACAATCTGAGTTGCTCGATTTGCACAGACAACCGCACGGTCAGCAAAACCAGTGTGACCAATGAAATTATTCTCGCGCTGCAAAATTTCGAATTGACGCCAAATCAATTCAAAAACCTAATTGTTTATGGCTTCAAAAGAGCCTTCTTTCCGGATATTTATACAGGAAAACGCGATTATGTAAGGCAATGTATCGACTATTACGAGAAAGTTGTCAAAGGAACGCCATTGGAGGCCTGAATTTGACCTTTATTAGTATTGGGAATGGAAACTTTTGCCTTGCGGTTGCGTCCTAAAGCTTAATTCGGAGGGAATATTTCCCAAACCTAACCAAACAATCGATAACCTTCGCTGGAGAAGATGATGAAATTATGGTTACACTTCGCCGTTCCAACCTTGCTTTGCATTGGAACAATTAGCCAAGCCTTGGCGCAATCAGAGCAAACCCAGACGCTAACGCAATGTATAGAAAGTGCATTGCAAAATAATTCAAACTATAAAAATGCACAATTTCAGGTTAAACAGGCGGGAGCGAACGTTAAAAGTTCATATTCAACAGTTCTACCAAGAATAACGCTGAGCCTCTCTTCAAATACTAATACACAAGGCCAATCCGTTAACAGTCGAAGCATCCCGCTTTTTGATTCTAGCGGAACACCCATAATTGACCCTGCAACAGGGGAGCAACTCTATGACCGGCAGGTGACAACGCAACCCAAGACATCATTCAACAACCACAGCGCAACCATCTCCGCAAGTCAAAACCTGTTCGATTTTGGCAAGAATTGGAATACAATCAAACAAGCGAGAGCATCTTTTCATGCGATTTCGAAAAACCTGGAGGCGGCAAGACAAAACGTCTATGTAACCGTAAATCAACGCTATCTTGAGCTTTTAAAGGCGCAAAAGCTAAAGCAGGAATACGCGTTGGCAGTAGAGCGGAGCAAGGAACAGCTAAATCGAACACAGAGCATGTTTGAAATCGGCTCAGTCGCTCAGGTCGATGTCTATCGGCAGGAAGTGATTCTCGGAACCGATGAAATAAATCTTGTCATGCAAAAAAACATTGTTGCAATTGCGGAAGGCAACCTCAATGTTGTCATGGGGCGCGATCCGGAAACGGCAATTTCAATAGCAGATATGGATATTTCCGAGTATCAGCCTGATTTTACCCTTGAAAATGCAGTTGAAGTTGCCGGGAAAAACAACCCGGATTTGTCACGGTTTGAATATGACATGAAAAGCGCTGAATATGGTAAAAAAATAGCAAAAACCGCCTTCCTGCCATCTATTTATGCAAGCGGCTTCTATAGTCGTGACAACGAAAAATTTAACAAAGTTTACGGTGAATTTGCTCAAAATTACTTTTATCGTGTCGGTCTCAACCTTGACTTGAATATCTTAAACGGAATGTCGGATATTGCTGAAGTCAGCCGACAAAACGCCAACTATTCCATGGCAAAAGAAAACTGGACTGATGCAAAAAGGCAAACACGCCTGAATGTGAAGCAGGCCTATTTAAACCTCAACGCCTATAATGAGATATCTAAAATTAATCATCGAAACCTACGGGCGGCGGAAGAAGAGTACCGTTTGGCTCAAGAGCGTTACCGTGTCGGGGCGGGAACACAACTTGAAGTTACAGACGCCCAAGTCTCTTTAACCCGGGCGCGGGTAAACCTTATACGGGCAAAGTATGACGCATTGATTTCGAAGGCGCAGCTTGAAGCCGCAATGGGAACCACCGGAAAAGACTAAAGTCCTTTCCAAAAATCTTATCCAGACAATATGAAGCGCAGAACCCGGCAAATAAAATTTCCGGGTTCTGCGCTTCTTTTTTTACTGAATACTTACAAAAACGTGTGATAAAAACCGACCTGAGACACCTCTCTATTCATTTAAGCCTCTCAACCAACAAAACCAAGCCAATTAAAAACAACAAGATACAATAGATCCTGTTTTCTGGCAAAAAAATTGCTTCTCTGCGGATGGTTACTGAAACAAACAACATAAACGGAGGCCGTAGTGTTTCATAAAGCACGTTTTGGTATTTTACTTGCAGCCCTGCTACTCATCGCTCTTTTAAGCAGTTGCGCAGAGGGTCCTGAAAATCCGCTTTTTTCAAATGAAACGGCCGGGAAACTTACCTTCAGCATCAAAAACATTGACAACAGCCTCCAAAATAAATTTCATCAGTCTGAACCGGTCGCCATAACGAGCGCGCAAATTATTATCAAAAAAATAGATTTGGAAAACGAAGAAAATGGTCTTATTGATTTCAAATTTGCCAAGCCTTTTGTTCAGGATCTCTTTCAGGTAAACAATTTACAGAAAATTGAGACCTTTCAGGTTCCATTCGGCAGTTATGACAAACTTCAGATTAATATAAATGAACTTAACCTGGAAGACGGGGATATTTTTACAACAAACCCGAAACTGCAAAATATCAGCATTCGAATTGCAGGCCGCTCCGGCGCCAACCTCAACATCCCTTTCGAATTCCTAACGGACATTTCACTTTTTATTGACCTTGATTTTAGCCCGCCAATCGTATTGAACGAAGCTATTGTCGAACGCAACATAATGCTCGACTTGGATTATAGCAGCTGGTTTTCGACCCAAGCCGGTGAATTCATCGATCCGGCATTATCCCAAAACAAGGAACGAATTGAGCAAAATATCAAAAACTCATTCATGGCCTTCCGCGATGACAACAGCGACGGCGAAAAAGACATGGATGAGTTTGAAATTGAGGGTAAAATCGATTCTGTTGGATTTGACACTTCGGTTGGATCTGACTTTATCATTGTTAACGGAAATCAAGTATTTATCACAAACGACACATATATCACTGCGCCAGAAATAAGTGATCGCGCTGAAACCGCAGCTACTGATTTACAAGTCGGAATGCAGGTAATGGTTCACACGCGTAAACTTATAAAAAGCGATATACTGCTGGCCATCAAGGTAATGGTGAACGACAACCAAAACAATAATGGGGACAAGGGCAACGTCGATTTTAAAATTGACGGGGAAATTCAAGTGCTTGACGACAGTTCCATGACAGTGGAGAGTAAACAAATATTGGTGACAGCCACCACCAAATTTGTCGCAGTAAATGACCCGGCGAGAACCGACGCTTCTTTCTCAGAACTCAAAGTTGGCATGTCTGTTGAAATTGAAGGTTATGAACGCGAGAACAGCGCCCTGGTTGCCAGAAGCGTCATCTTCCTGGAACAAAAGAATGAGGACGAAAAGCAATTTAAAATTGACGCCAGAATTCAAGCGCTTGACTACAGATCTTTGACGGTGGAGGATAAACAAATACTGGTTAGCGATGAAACAGATTATATCAAACTTATCGGTCAACAGGCAGTCGAAGCGTCTTTTGCTGAACTCGAAATTGACTTGCCGGTCAAGGTTTATGGATATGAGCGCGTGGACGGCGTTTTGATTGCCAGGACTGTCTTGCTCATCAGCCAATATGGTGACAGCTTCACATTAGAATCCGAGATTCAAGCGCTTGACGACAGCTCCGTGGTAGTTGGAGGCAAACAAATAATCATCACGAATGAAACCGAATTTATGGCAATAGATGACCAGGAGATAATTGAAATATCTTTCTCCGAACTTGAAGTTGGGATAACCGCCAAAATTGAAGGTTACGAGCGCAGTGACGGCGTCATGGTCGCCAGAAAGGTCACCATGGACTGGAATGTGGAACTCGAAGGTAACTTCAAATATAATTCTGAAATTCAGGAGCTCGGCAACGGCTATCTTGTAGTAAGAAGTTTTCAAATATTGCTAACCAATGAAACGATATTTACTAAAATGGAGGGCAACAGGCAAGTTGAGTCATCTTTTGCAGAGCTCAAGGTTGGCCAGACAGTCAGAGTGAGCGGCTATAAGCTTGACAATGGCTCCAAGGTAGCAAGGAAAGTATTGATCCGGGCAGGATGAAACCTGGACGGCATTTCAGGAGCCTGCCAAATTAAGTATAGACAGCAAGTTAAGTGGCAGCCTGACATCCTAAAAATCTGAATGGGACTTAGGAATGAGTCGCTTTTAAACTCATAGGGAATGTGAGTCCATTCTAACCAGAAAAAGCGTGACATAGGACGTGTCGCGCTTTTTTTATTTCCCACCGATCCTGCTTAAAATGTGGCGTAATCATACTGTGATGCGATCTGTTTTAAATATTTTTCAATAAACTCCACGAACGCTCAGAGAAGCCAAATTTAGAAGACCAGGCGGCAAATCAACAATGCCGCAATCAAGCCTGCAGCATCCGCTAAAAGTCCTGCGGCAACCGCATGTCGGGTGCGTGTCACCCCCACGGAACCGAAATATACGGCAAGCACATAAAATGTAGTCTCTGTGCTGCCATACATGGTGGAAACAAGGTTGCCTATAAAAGAATCAGGGCCGTGCGTTTCCATTATTTCCGTTACGAGTCCAAGCGAACCACTGCCAGATAGTGGTCGCATAATGGCAACCGGCAATGCTTCAGCCGGCAATCCAATCAAGTCGGTAAGCGGCGTAATAAAGCTTATCAAATAATCCATTGCGCCCGATGCGCGGAACATGCCAATCGCCACTAAAATTGCCACCAGAAACGGGATAATCTTTATGGCTACTTCAAAGCCTCCTTTTGCGCCTTCTACAAAAGCCTCAAACATTTTAACCTTTTTGAAAACGCCCAAAGTCAGTATGGAAAACAGGATCACCGGAATTGCGTATTCTGCAACAGCTTCCACAAGAATTTTCAAAGTTTCCGCCATTTTATTTCCCCTCTTCAGCTACTGATTCGCTTGTGACATCTGCTTTTCGACGAAACACAGGTAACTTTTCAAGCAGTTTTGCGGCAACCACGCCGGTTACAGTCGCACAGACGCCAGCCACAATAGTTGAGCCGATTATTGCGCCTGGACTTACGGAATTAAGTGAGCTGCGCACCGCCAGAATGGTAACCGGCACAAAAGTGATGGCGGCAGTATTGAGCGCGAGAAAGACCACCATTGCATTGGAAGCCGTTTTGCTATTTTGATTGAGCCTTTGCAAATCTTCCATCGCTTTTAGCCCGAAAGGCGTAGCGGCGTTTGACAACCCCAACCAGTTGGCGCTAAGGTTTAACAGCATATTCATAATGGCCGGATGATCGTGCGGAATATCGGGAAACAGACGCTTGCTAACAGGTCGCAGCAACCTGGCCAAAAAACGATGCAATCCACCCTCTTCAGCAATTTTTAAAATACCCATCCACAAAGCCATGACACCGATCAAGCCCATTGCAATACTCACTGAAGTTTTTGCCATATTAAATGCCGCTTCGGTTACTTCCGGCAGTGTGCCGTTTACAGCGCCCACAACAAGGGAAACGAAAACCAGGGAAATCCAGACATAATTTAGCATTGAAATTCCTCATCTCTACAATTCAAAAGGATGTTCATTTTCATTGAAAAAATAAACTGTGGCAAACTACTTAATCATCTGTTGTTTTCCAAAAACAATCACTGTCATAGCTATGACGCCCTGGTAAAAAGTAAAGGAACTCGAGTCAGCCATCCAAAGAATCACCTCACAATTTGTGCGCTCGCGTATTTGAAGTGGCGCTTCCAACCTGTCATCGTCTGGTTTAGCTTTATAACGTGCTCGCAGCTTTCTAATGGGCTTCGCCAACTCGCCTATAAGCGGCTTGCACCCTCGGGACAATCTGCATATATTCAAAAGATCAAGTATATGCGCGCCAGGTCGGGCGCACCCAAGCGGCCGCGTTTTGCAATGGCTGGAGGCATCAGCGAAACTGAGTAATAATGTCAAACTGTGTTCAGGGAGTCCGCTCGGCTGCAAAGCCGTATGGTTAGACCCAAAGGAAATTTTGAATGATAAGATTTCTTGCTCCATTACAAAATAATGTATATACTAAGGATATACATTGAAAATATTCTATACGGAGTGCAAAGTGTTATCTAAAATTCAACAATGGGGTAATAGTCAGGGAGTCAGAATTCCCAAAAATCTCCTCAACGATTCTCAAATAGAAATTGGAGAAGAAGTTGACCTCTCAATCAAAGCAGGAAAAATCATTATCTCTCCTGTGAAAAAAATACATGGAAAATATAATATCAAAGATTTGGTTGCAAAGATGCCCGAAAATTATCAACCAGAAGAGGAAAATTGGGATTCCCCCCAAGGGAAAGAAGTGTGGTAGATGCCTCAATATATTCCCCAAAAAGGAGATTTTGTAATAGTAACTTTCAATCCTCAATCGGGACATGAACAAAAGGGACGGCGTCCTGCGATTGTTGTCAGCAATAAACTATTTAACAAGGCAACTGGTCTTGCCATTGTATGTCCTATCACAAGCTCTTTTCGTAACATTCCTTTTCATGTTCCAGTTCCAGATAAGTCATCACTGAGTGGCTACATCATGGTAGAACAAGTTAAATCCATTGACTATAGAAGTCGCGAAATCCAATTTGTAGAAAAAGCTCCATTGGATGTTTTAGATGAAGCGCTGAGTATATTGGATGCATGTATTTATCAAGATGCCTAATCGAGTCGACCCGCCCGTTCTCGCCTTCAGATGAGTCTATCCCAAAAGTGTTTTCCCTCACCCAAAATAATTATCATGCTAAAAAGAATTTGCAGTTATGTATTGGCATTTAACCAATGAAATCTTATACTAATTTGAGTTTATGATAGAAGTTGCCTGCAATGATATGCTGTTTATCAGAATCGACGCTATTGGCTCATTCCGGGGTCTCCTCCAGGTCATCTGAGAGGCGGCAAAGGGAAATGTTATGATTTTGTAGGCGCTTTCTTTGACCTCAAGTTAACTGAAAATATCTTGAATAATTAGATTCCCATGAACGCGCTATTTCAAATTAGAAAAATCATGCTTTACCTCTTTTTTCTGATGCTCTTGCAGAAATGCACAGGTGACGCGCCTCGGGAAAATCCACTTGACCCCAAGTCAAAAATATATTCGGACACAGGTTATATTCGTGGTCAGGTCTTCAATTTCTATGCGCCCTTTACACCGCTTGGCAATGCTAAAATTCGAGTGGACTCACCACTAATTATTGCCGTTAACACATCCAATGACGGCGCGTTTGAAATTTCCGACCTGCCTTCCGGTCAATATCAACTCATTGCCGACAAAACCGGCTACGCGTCAGACTCTTTAATTGCAACGGTGGCGCCCCGCAACGCAACGGATATTACTTTTCATTTGAATGCGCTGCCTGTGGCGCAAACATTTTCTGTGACCTCCATCCATATCAGCGAGTGGGCGCCGGTGCGCGACGTTTATCGCCTGTTTATCAAAGCCACGGTCACAGATCTGGATGGCGTCGGTGATATTGACTCGGTGACGGTTTGGATTCCGCGCCTCAGCTTTGAAACAATTGCGGAGCCGACAAATTCTACAGGTGTCTATGAAACAACCATTAACGAAAGCGATTTACCGGGCAAAAACATTCAGTTTCTGGTGGGTCAGGATATTTTTCTTCGCATAAAAGATCAGGCTGGCGCTTCTATACAATCATTGCCTGGTCGCCTGTCCCGCATTATTTCCACAACACCAGCTCCAAATTCGCCGGTTGGTCGAGCCATTGTGACTGAACCCAACCCAACGTTGAAATGGCGCCATTCACCTCCTGCGTTCGCCTTTTCCTACCGCGTTAATGTATTTCGCTACGAAGCGAATGATGTCGCGGATATCTGGCAAAGCAATAATATCTCCGCTTCCGATACGAGTGTCACTGTGTCTTATAATTTCATTGAGGGCGATTACGGCTGGACAGTTTCGATTTTCGATGACTTCGGCAACATAAGCCGCTCCAAGCCAGCCGCCTTCAGGATAATGAAATGACCGGCCAATCTGACAATCCATTACAAGCGTTATCGGAGATTGCTCTGACCATTAACAGCATTCAGGATATCGGCCCCCTGTTGCGGAAGGTGCTTGAAATTGCCATGCAAACATTGCAAGCCGAACGCGGTTTTGTTCTGCTCAAGACTGGCAAGACGGATAATGGTTTTGAAGTAAAAAGCAGCTCTAATTTTAATGAGGATCAGGTTGCAGATTTAACCGAAATTTCAACCAGTGTTGTGCATGAGGTTTTGAAAACTGCCGAGCCTGTTATTTTATATGAAACTGAAACAGATCCTCGATATCAGCACGCGAAAAGTATTGTGCTGCAAAAAATTCAGTCGATTGCCTGCGCGCCGTTGATTCTTAAAAATCAACAAATTGGCGCAATCTATCTAGATAGCCTCACTCACAGAAGTCGATTTACCGAAGAGAGCCTGCCTTTTTTGACTGCATTTGCTAATCAAGCGGCCATAGCCATTGAAAATGCCCGTTTATACGCCTCGCTGCGCAATGAAAACCGACTGCTCAGATCAGAAGTTCAACGTTTACACGGCTTTCAGGAGATCATCGGCCAAAGCCCGCGGATGCAAGAAGTTTTTAATGTCATGACTCAGGTTCTTGACAGCGACGCAACGGTTTTGATCGAGGGCGAAAGCGGCTCCGGCAAAGAATTGATTGCCCGCGCAATCCATTACCAGGGGACAAGAAGGGAGCGACCCTTTCTTGCATTGTTTTGCGGCTCCTTGCCCGACAGCCTGCTGGAAAGCGAGTTGTTCGGGCATAAACGCGGCGCATTCACTGGCGCAATTAGCGACAAAAAAGGACTCTTTGAGTCCGCTGACGGTGGAACCTTCTTTCTCGACGAGGTGGGCGATTTGAGCCTGAAAATTCAAACGAAACTGTTGCGTGTTTTGCAGGAAGGGGAAGTCAGACGCGTAGGAGAAAACCACGTGCGGCAAATCGACGTGCGCATTATTTCCGCCACAAATAAAAAATTAACGGATCTAATTGAAGAAGGCTTATTCCGGGAAGATCTTTATTATCGTCTGAACACCATACGCATTGAGACGCCGCCTTTGCGCTCACGCAAAATTGATATCCCGCTTCTGGCGCATCACTTTCTCGACAAATATACAGCAAAAAGGAAACATGAAATTAAAGGATTTACCGAGGAAGCCATCGACGCTTTACAAAAACATCAATGGCCCGGAAATGTGCGTGAACTGGGGAATTGCATTGAACGCTCCGTTGTCATGGCTCGCGGCGACCTGATCCAATTGCAAGACCTGGGACTGCAATTGAAAACACGAAACAATTTATTGAAAGCGGGAATCACGCTTGCCGAAGCGCAACAACAACTGGTTGAACAAACCTTGCGCGACCTCAACGGAAATGTGCCTGAAGCGGCCAAGGCTCTTGATGTTTCACAAAGATGGCTATATTACAAAATCAAAGAATGGCAACTCTAAACCAAATCGGTGACATCCGAATTTTTGCTGAAGTGCACAACGGCCCGATAACCCGTGTTTTTAAAGGATATCAAGCCTCGCTCGAACGCATAATGCTGGTTAAGGCGTTGAACTCCGAAATGGCGGACGATCAACAAATAACCGCCAGATTTGAGCGTGAGGCAAAATTGATTGCCGGAATGCAGCATCCCAACGTGGTAACAATTTTTGACTATGGCGAAGATCAGGGGCTGCGTTATTTTTCGATGGAATTTATCGAAGGCGTTACACTAAAGAAGCTGATCAAATCAGACAATCTTAAACATCGCCTGCCCATTGAGGTGGCGGTTTTTGTGATAAAAGAAATTACGAAAGGGCTTCATGCTGCGCATCAAAATCACATTATCCATCAAGATATTAAGCCCGACAATATTTTTATCGCGCATGACGGCCAGGTCAAGCTCGGTGATTTTGGCTTGGCGGTAACGGAAACAAACACAAAAGCAGCGCCAACCTCAGGCACGCCGGAATACTTTTCACCTGAACAGGTTTTGGGCGAGCCTCTGACCCCCGTGTCCGATATTTTTTCGCTGGGCGTAACTTTTTATGAATCGCTTTGCGGGTTAAAACCATTTAACGGCGCTTCCAACAATGAACTTTTTCATAGCATTCTCAACGACGACCCCATGCCTTATTTAAGAAAAGTGGTCAATATTCCCGATCAGTTGGTCGAGCTCTGTGAGAAAATGCTATCCAAAAAGGTGGAGGACAGATTTAATAGTTGTCAAACCCTGCTCGCAGAATTTGACGCCATTTGTCTGAACCATTCTATGCGCGCCAATGCAGCCAAACTATGCAGCTTCATTGCCAAACCCGACCAATATGAACGGCAGAAATTCGAAAAAAATATTCCGCTCGCAAGAGCCAGTCAACCAAAGGCAAGATGGCCTTTTTACTTTAGCGCAATTGTAATTCTTGCCCTGATTGTCACTTTTGGGCTAAACTCAATCTCGCAAAAAACGAATATTGAAAATTTAAACGCAAAGCCTGATTCAGTCGCTTTCGGCAGCGCCATCCATCAAACGACACCAAAAACGCCAGATAAAACCGTTGCCGCCCCTTCCATAATCGAAGCAAGCGCCGCTGCAAAACAACTGCGTGAAAAAAACAATTCAATTCCAATAAAATCAGAGAAATCGAGCCGAGTCTCAATTCCCGAAGAGCAAACCCCGGCAATAATTATTACGCCATCGGATTTTGGTTATCTGCAACTAACCTGCTCACCCTGGGCGACCGTTTATCTGAACAAAGAGCAGATTGGCGTGACACCGCTGTCTTCAGTCTTAAAATTAGCCACAGGGCGCCATCAGTTAGAATTGAGAAACCCGCAGTTTCCATATTTTAGCGACTCTATTGAAGTTAAAGGCAATGAAACCGTTCAGTTTAGTTTTTCATTTTGGAGTACAGTCGGTCAGCTCTTTTTAACCGTCAGCCCTTGGGCAAAAGTCTATATTGACGGTGAGTATCGCGATACTGTCCCCCCTCAGGATCAACCATTTATTGTTCCTGCGGGTCGTCACAAACTCAGGCTTGAGCATCCTGCTCTCGGCGATTGGGAAACAGATTTTCACTCAATAGCAGGCGATGTGGTAAAATTAAATCTTAATCTTCGTAATTTAACGGGGAAAGATTAACGCGGAAAATGAGCATTGGACTCGCAATTCTATTGTGGAATATGAATTGCTGTAATAAAGTGAAAGCATAGAATGAACAAGCGAACTGGAAATTATAAACAAAGTTTTGCTATGGTTTATCCACTTAACCAGCCATCGTCGCTTATTCGCCATAATCCGGATAACGGGAAAACAGAAACCCGCCAATCCAATTGAGATGCTATGAAAAATAATTGTCCAACCAAGAGTAAAGGCAACCTTCAAGAAAGGCTCTATGCATTGAATAGAGCTATGGTTCAGTTGTTCGTTTGCCTACTTATAGTCGCAGCGTCGGTTCCTGTGAACGCTCAATACCAGACTCAATATGCCAACATGCAGACGCCCCGCGCAAATCTATGCGCCGAAACCATTTCAAACATAATTTACATTGTTGGCGGACAAGACGCCAATGGCAATGCGCTTTTTAGTCTGACAGGATATAATCCTTTGGAAGATAGGTGGGAAAACGCTTTACCGCAATTGCAAACTGGTCGAAAAAGTGCAGCAAGCGTTGTTCTTGGCGACACAATTTTCGTTTTCGGAGGTCGAAGTGCGGACTCATTATTACGCTCCGTGGAATGGTGGAAACCCGGACTTGAGGCCTGGCAACCTTTCAAACCGCTCAATCAAGCAAGAGAAGGACACTCAGCCGCAGTTTTAAATGGGAATTTATATGCCATCGCCGGATTGTCTGAAATTGACGGCAATCTGGTCTATCTGGCCGATGTTGAAATGTATAACCGGGCGACCGACTCCTGGGAAGTTCTCGATGATTGGCAATTATCGGAAGGGGTTACCGGATTGACAACTGCGGTTTTTAATGACACCATATTTACCTTTGGCGGTTTTAGCCGTTTTGGCCCGGAAAGTCAGGCGACCAAATATCATCCAACCATCGGCTTCCGGGAAATTCCTGATTTTCGTCCGGCCAGAGGTGGACATTCATCTACGGTTGATAGCGCGGCTATTTATGTAACAGGCGGACGCTCCGCCTCAGATCGTCTATTGAATACAACACAACGATACTTTCCGATAACTGGTGATTGGGACGAGCAAGATTATCCATTCGAGGCGCGTGAAAACCATGAAACTGTTATTATGGGAGATTATATGTGCAATATTGGCGGACGAAATCCGGCGAGCCAAACATTGTCTTCAATTGAGTGCATTGATGTTTTTGGAACGATTGCAACCGTTGTAAATACGAGCGATCAGACACCAGAAAATTTTATGTTGAGCCAAAATTATCCCAATCCGTTCAATGCGTCAACCAGCATAACATTTACTGTGCAGACAGGCTCTGCAACCTGGGTTGAGCTATCGATATATGACTTGCACGGTCGATTTATTAAAAGTCTTGTTCGTGAAATAAAGCAAGCGGGCGAGCATCATATTTCATGGAATGGCCTCAACGAACAAAACATGCACGTTGCGAGCGGCGTATTTTTCTATGTGCTGCGCGCAGGGAATTTTGTCCAATCAAAAAAAATGGTCTTGTTGCAATAGGCTGGAAACTTATACGTGAAACCATCCTAACCTTTCGCAAGCGCAGATGAGATGAATCAATGTCCCTAAATTCGTATATAATCAGAATGATATTACTTTGCAGCTTAATACATATCACAGGTTCATGTGTATTTGCTCAAAATTCCGCTCAAAAAGTAATGGAGATTCGCTATGCTTACGAGCAACTTAATTTTCAGGAAGCTGAGATTAAGGCGCAGTCAGCTCTAAAAGAGTATCACGTTTTTTCCGCCGCGCAACTCACCGAAATCCATAAAATTCTTGGCTTTATATACTTTTCACAAAATCAAAGCCTTAACTCCAAAGAGCAATTTAAGCTCGCTCTACAATTAACGCCCGGACTCAAATTAGACTCCATGTACGTTTCTCCAAAAATAATGACATTTTTTACCGATGTAAAAAAAGAAACACCATTTACTTTTGAATCACAGACGCCGCAGGAAAGTCAGACCCGTTATATCATTGCCGAAGATCCACGCAGAGTCGCATCGCTAAAATCATTGGCTCTGCCCGGCCTGGGTCAACTGCACAAAGGCCAAAAAACCAAAGGCGCCATCCTGATAACATTGTGGAGCGTCAGTGTAACCAGCGCGACAACTGCCTACTTCTTGCGCGATAAAGCGGAAAAAAAATATCTTACCGAAACTGACCCCCTGCGAATTGAAAAAAAATACCAGGACTTTAACAAGCTTCACAAAATTTGCAAAAATTTTGCATTCCTTGCAGTCGGTGTTTGGGTTTTCAGTTACTTTGACGCCATACTCGTTGCGCCATCACCAAAATGGGAAGAGTGCTCCATCCAATTTTCCGCCACTTCTCGCAGCATTGGCGTTGCGATTAAATTATAAAACCGACATTGCGCAGACTTGATAAAAGTTACACGCGTTGAATAAAAGTAAAATCGAAATGCAGCGGGAGCTTCAAACAGAAAGGAGCTTGTCAGAAGAACACTGGATCAAATTCATTTCAAAAATTACCGATGTCAGCATGACAAAGCTCACTTCTAAATTACGAATAACTGTCCTGAGAAACCAGACTGCTTCTATTGACGCTGGCATGTAAAAGGCTGTCCGGAGTGAACGTTGACGCCTTCCCGGCTAAATAAAGTCAATGATTACAAATTTTACTGCTCTCTGTGTTAAAACTATCTTTCTGACCTAAAAATTTACCGCGACTGTCCAAAAAATCGATAAGCTCATCTGCTGTCATGTCTGAAGCCGAACAAGTATAAAACTTGGTTGCAGCGCCGAATTTCTCCTCAATTGCCTCCCGAAGAGATTCTTTGTTGTAGCTATTATTTGATTCCACCATCATACGCATTACTTCATGGCCATGTACTTGCTCTGTCATAAATAACTCCTTAAATGAAACTGCAATTGGTGTAGAGATTGTCCAAATTTTTTTGGCAAAGTTGATTATATCTCTTTCACAAGAATTGTGCAAACCAATTTTAGTGTCTGCGCGGCTTGCTTTAGATAAAGTGCGCTGTTTCGCAATTATATGCAAACTGAATTTCTTGGATTTCTTAAAAATTTTCCGGAAGTCATCAATTCATCTAAAGGCGCGCATTGGCTCGCTTGAATACAATTTGTTTGTGAAAAGTTTAACTCAGGGCAGGACAACTTTGCTCGCCTGTTAACCAAGGAATGATTAAGTCGAGCCATTCGATTATCATTTGCGTCAAAGGGGTCGCGACTTAATCACATTCTCCTTCAGATTAACAGAGAACGGCGCAGATTTGGTCATTTCATAATCACTTGTCCATTGTATTCTATGAATAAAAGTAGTACTATGGCCGCAAATTAAACAATGACAATCAACAACAGAAAAACAGTCACTGAATTGAACTTAAAAACTCCAAATAAACACGCGCTTACTTTTATCTTTATAACCATCCTTCTCGATATTATTGGTTTTGGCATTATCATTCCGGTGTTGCCCGAATTGATCATTGAACTGACTGGCGAACCGTTGAGCCAAGCCGCTGTATACGGCGGCTGGCTGCTCACACTTTATGCGCTGATGCAATTTTTCTTCGCGCCGCTGCTCGGCAACTTAAGCGATCGCTTTGGGCGTAGACCGGTCTTGTTATTTTCACTTTTTGCCTTTTCGATTGATTATCTCATCATGGGAATGGCGCCAACGTTGCTCTGGCTGTTTTTTGGACGGATAATGGCCGGAATGGCGGGAGCAACTTTTGCGCCGGCAAACGCCTACATCGCAGATGTAAGCCCACCTGAAAAAAGGGCGCAAAATTTCGGATTGGTTGGCGCCGCTTTTGGCGTAGGTTTCATCATCGGGCCGGTGGTGGGCGGCTTGTTGGGGCAGATAGGGCCTCGGGTTCCTTTTTTCGCCGCTGCCGGACTGGCTTTTACAAACATGCTCTACGGTTTTTTCATCTTGCCGGAAACGCTGCCCAAAGAAAAGCGTCGACCATTTTCACTTAAACGGGCAAATCCGGCCGGCGTCTTTCTGCAAATCCGTCAATATCCATTGGTGCCCGGCCTGTTGATTGCGCTTTTTCTTTACCAGATTGCGCACGATGCAAATCCAGCAGTCTGGAGTTATTATACAATGGACAAATTTGGCTGGTCTGAACGGGAAGTCGGCTATTCACTTGGTTTTGTCGGGCTGATGGTCGCCATTGTTCAAGGCGGCCTCATTCGCAAAATCATCCCTCGATTAGGTGAAAAACGCGTTGTATATATCGGGCTTGCCCTTTTTGCGCTTGGCTTTTTTGGATTTGCCTTTGCCAACACCGGCTGGCTCATGTATTTATCCATTATTCCGTTTGCCATGGGAAGCGGAGCCATTCCTGCCCTGAAGGGAATCATGGCAAACCGGGTTCCGGCCAATGCGCAAGGCGAGTTACAGGGCGCCATCAGCAGCCTTATGAGTTTCACCGCAATACTGACCCCCTTGCTCATGACGCGACTGTTTGGCTATTTTACCAGACAAGACGCGCTGATTTACTTTCCCGGCGCCCCTTTTCTCACTGCCGCCGTCATGTCACTCTCGGCTATGTTTGTTTTCCTGGCGGTGATTCGACTTGCAAATTCAAAATAATAAAACAATGTTCATTGAACGATATTGAAACTTTGTTTTATCTTTTTAAGCTCTTTTTTACCAAAGAGCTTTTTAATTTGCAGCTCAACTTGCTTTAGCTCCGAACTTTTTCTCGCGTGATGAAAATAATTCAACCATCTGCTCAAAATAATTTTGAGCGGGTGCAAGTCTTCCTTTTGTAATATTTCAAGTTCATTGATTTCATTGACCGATTGAAGCGTTTGCCGCCAATTTCTGCCAACCCAATTTTTATGAATCAAATTGATAAATGCGGCGCGGCTATTCTCCGCCAAACCTTTCTCATTCGGATAGCGATATACGCCATCCGCCAACACTTGAAACGCCTTGAAAAATTTCTTCTCCAGAAAGCAACGCTCGCCCCACTTGTAGTAGAGGTTGAGTTCAAGGCTTACATTTGACCGGGAATCGCCATTGAAATTTTGCGCGAGTAAAGTCATGCGATAAGCGTCTGAATAGTCTTTTCGCTGTAGCGCAAAGTAAGCCTGGTTATAAGCCAACAAGCCCAATAATTCCGTATTGGTGATAACGCGGCCTTTGCTGTTTTCATGCAAATAGAGTCGGTCTAAGCCAATTTTGTAAACGACATCTTCCGGGTAGAAGCTCGCCAGATATTGAGAATAAGCATGCAGGTTGCCGGTAATGTTAAATCCCATTGGATGCGTGTTCTCCACGATAATTTCCCGACCAAAATTCGCAAATATCGAGTAAACGTGGGTGGGCGTTTCAAACGCTTCGGTAAATATTCCAAGTTCGTCGCAAACGGTGTTGTAGAGAATGGTGGAAGAAACACAATTATACTGGCGTCGGTCTACAATATCCAAAAGGGTGGTTGATTCACGTTTGTATTCGTCGTAAAGCATGGTACGAAGATAGTTGAAAACCTTGGCGGCCATGCCAATGTCATCAAAAGTATCCCAACGGAAGCCTTTGATTTTTTCGACGAGTTCATCGTGCCAGTCGACATAATTTTGCAGCTTGTCCGCCTGTTCGACCCCGGACAGGATAAACGCGGCTTCTGTACGCGAAAAATCGTTCAGCCTGGCGTCGGACATATCCGCCTCCAAACGTTCCAATAAAGTCGTTTGGCAAAAAGCTGCGGAGCAGACGCTGAAAAAAAGAAAAATTTGTAGCAGGAATTGCAAGGCTAGTCACCTTTGATAATTAGGCCTGGTCGGCAAACCCCTAAATTGCAAATAAAATAACAACTTACGCATGTAAAAGTTCTTGAATAGTTGCGAGATAAATGTTATATTCTGTCCTAAGTTTAATATTTTTGATACAAACGCCTAAAAGATTCGCTAAAAACAAGAACGGAGATTCACATTGCGCCAAAAAATCGAAGTCCAATACGAGCTGGGAGCAACCCCAATTGAGAAGCTCAAGATTCCGACCCGGACTCGAGACGAGATGCCGCCAGTACTGCGAGCGCTACAATACATTTATACGACTCCTGAGCTGAACGAAAAAGTGTTCACTCTTTTAGATGCCAAAATCAGGCGAGGCAAAAAACAGACGGGTCGCCCTGGCATGACTTTGTGGGAAGTTTTGGTTCTGGCCACCATTCGTTTAACACGAGACGCCGACTACGACCACCTGCATTATATGGCCAGTACCGACAGCCTGGTACGTGGGCTATTGGGTGTCTGTCGATTCGGCGAAACCAATAAAGAATATTCCCTACAAAGTATTAAAGATAACATGGGTCTCATTGATGAAGCGACTCTGGAGCAGGTCAATGATATTGTGGTCAAGGCTGGCCATCAATTGGTTAAAAAAAAAACGAAAAATTAAACGTTAGCATTGACTCTTACGTGCTTGAAACGAATATACATTTTCCAACCGATGTTAACCTTCTGAATGATGCAGCGCGCAAATCGCTTCAGTTTGCTGCACGTCTTGTCGTCGAGGCGCAGTTTCCGGGATGGCGGAAATCGGCATATTGGCAAAAGCAGTTTAAAACCGGCTGCCGCCGAGTGAGCAAACTTTTCTTTTCCGGCGGAAAAAAGAGAGTGGAAAAACTGCAAGATGCTGCCAAAGACTATTTGAAGTTAGCTTATGACTTAAGTCATAAACTCGACGTAACCCTTCCCGATTTTGAGGCTTCAGCCAGCGCTTGCATCAAACAAGCTGTGCTGCTCGAAGCGTTGCATTATTTTAAAGGATGCCTTGATAAGCAGATAGATTTGGTCAGCAGGCGTATCCTGGATGGTGAAGCCATTCCTCACTCCGAAAAACTGTTTTTTCTGTTTGAAGCCCATACCGAATGGATTGTGCGCGGCAAAGCCGGCAAACGTCAAGAACTGGGCATGAAACTTACAGTTGCCAAAGACCAATTCGGCTTTATCCTCACACACAAACTCATCCCCAAA
>Ga0316187_10000009_pt1 | contig 127868 bp, 110 predicted proteins | sample CroRivburrow1_MG_FD_204927 | JGI IMG/M metagenome (GOLD analysis project Ga0316187, IMG submission 204927) | Coastal sediment microbial communities from Maine, United States - Cross River worm burrow 1 | ecosystem: Environmental > Aquatic > Marine > Coastal > Sediment | place: USA: Maine...
ACTCTGGTTGGCATAAGGGGCTATATGAGATAGGTGAACGACTAGGACCTTTCGATGTAACCTTCTTTGAGATCGGGGCATATGGTGAAATAAGAGGTTGGAAGGAGATCCATTACACCCCTGAACTTGCGGTCAAAGCTCATCAGGCAGTAAGGGGTGAATTGATGGTGCCTAGCGGCTGGGGTACCTTCGATCTTGGGATGTTCCCTTGGCACGAACCGATCGAGCGTTTTTTGATTGCAGTTAATCAAGCTGCTATCGAATATCTTACACCTAAGATTGGAGAGGTGATCAATTTTGGACAGGCAGGTGGCAGTGAGGCGTGGTGGAAACCATTTATCAAGAAGACTCCGTAAACTTCGCTGCTGAATGACCGCTTTTGGCCGATACCGGTCATTCTATTTACTGTTTATGCAGACTTTCCATAAATGCGGTCAATTTTAGCCTCGGCTTCTAACCAGTCGTGCAGCTGATATTTCTCTTCAAATCCATGCTGCTCTGAAAGGTAATAAGCTGCTTCGGAAATCAACTTATGTCGCACTTCGGAAGTGGTTGGTGTGACTTGCCTCGTAATTTTTCTAGCAGGCCTCTTGCTTGGGGCTTTCCTTTGATTTGCCATAGCGATCCTCCCAGATCGAATTATGTAATTCGCCATATCCGGTCAAGCTACACCTTCATTCTAGCAGAAATCCGAATGTCCGATTTTGGCCATTTTCGGTCCAACATCCATTGACTTTTTCGGCCTTCTCAAGCATATTATTTATAGGTTATTTGTACTGACGTTGTGGCTTACTAGCTTGAGCCGATACGTTCTGAACGGGTGCTTACCTATCCTGGCTGTGTGAAGCCCATTCGCTGGGTTGCCTGATGTCAGGGTGCTGCGCCCACCTTCGCGAGAAGGGTTCAACAGAGTAGGCCACAGCATCAGTGCAATTAGATAGTCCGACTCCTCCAGGCCCGTCAATTTGGCGGGCCTATGCTTTTTAAGGCTGGAAAATGCTGCTGCTTATTAGAGGGGGATGCGAACCTTCAGCTCACGGTCGAGAATTATATTTGAATGACCGCTTTTGGCCGAAACCGGACACTGGGCCAAGGTTTGCTTGCCTTGACATTTCTTCCTGCCTGAACCTTGCGTTGGCCATATGCCTGTAGTACAAAGTGCGGCCTATTAAACACACGGGAGGGTCTATGCTGAAGACACTCAAGAAAACGTGCAGTCTGTTCATGGTCGCAATGGTTTTGATGATGAACCTGCCCATGCCTTATACCCATGCCGCCATGGTCGGCACCGAACAGATCGTGCAAACCCAGGCAACGGAGCAGGAGCGCGACCGGATTGCGGCCTTCCTCGACCAGGATGCAGTGCAAACGCAATTGCAGCGCCTGGGTGTGGACGCTGATGAAGCCAGGGCTCGCGTGGCCAGCCTGACAGACAACGAGGTGCGCATGCTGGCCGGCAGGATCGGCGAGCTTCCGGCTGGAGGTGATGGAGTGTCCGCTGTGATTTCGGCCTTTGTGATCGTGTTTCTCGTGCTGCTGTTCACCGACATCATGGGCTTCACAAACATATTCCCGTTCGTGAAAGCCCAGAGATAACTTTCAACCCCCCGGCAACGATACAACGCGCCTGCTGCATTGCGGGCGCGTTTTTTTTGATCGCGCTGGCAGGCGGCTGCGCGGCAAAGCAGGCCTCGGCCCTGCTGCGGGACAGGCCGCTGCAGTTGGCCCCATCTTCGGAGCTTGCCGGTGTCCCTTTCTTCCCGCAGCGGCAATATCAGTGCGGTCCCGCCGCCCTGGCCATGACGCTCAATTGGGCGGGCGCAAGCATGTCGCCCGAACAGCTTGCACCAGAGATATTCATTCCCGGGAAAAAAGGCAGTTTGCAGGTGGAAATGTTGGCCGCGGCGCGGCGCCACGCCATGCTGGCCTATGCGCTGGAACCCAGGCTCTCCGATGTGCTGCAGGAAGTCGATGCGGGGCATCCCGTGATCGTATTTCAAAACCTTGGCCTGGACTGGTACCCGGTATGGCATTATGCCGTGGTGATCGGCTACAGCCTGGACGACAAAAAGATCATCCTGCACTCGGGCGAGGAGCAGGGACGCACCGTTTCACTATCAACTTTTGAGCGCACATGGGTGCGGGGCGGCTCCTGGGCGATGCTGACTCTGCCCCCCGGGCAGTTGCCGGAGACTGCCGGGGAAGACCGTTACCTGCGTGCCGCTTTGGCCCTTGAACAGACAGATAAATTACACGCGGCAGTGCAGGCGTATGAGGCGGCCCTTAGGCGCTGGCCATGGAGTCTGGCGGCGCAAATGGGGCGGGGGAACAGCCATTACGCACTTGGCGATCTGCAAAACGCTGAGCAGGCATTTCTTCAGGCTACCTTGGATCATCCTGAGGTTGCCGCTGCTTTTAATAATCTGGCCCAGACCTATTCCGATCAAAAGCGCTACCAAGAAGCATTAAATGCAGCCCAAAAAGCTGCAATTCTGAATCCCACCTCCAGCATCTTCCGAAAAACACTGGAGCAGGTTCAAACACTTATTGGAAGCGAGTCTGCACTGCACTAACCCTTCTTCCGAATCGACTCAGATGAAAAGTTCATGCGATGCGGCCTGAATAGACAAGCTGGTAGCAAACCCTCTCTGGTCCCGCTTAGATAATTAGAATAGTTGCACCCCAGTAGTGCCCAGATTTGTCTAGGCTGGGGGCTGTACCTTTAGCTAAGAGTTCTCAGTAGCGAATGTCCGGTTACGACCCAAAGTGGTCATTCACCTAATGCCATGTACGTAGTTTCACTAACTACGATAATCTGAAAATTAAAACTAATATGTGTCTGGTTGGAACCTAAAGCAAAGGAAGTTGAAGTGAAGATGGTATCGAACATATTATTCACTACATCCCTGATACTGATTGTTCTCACTGCTTATTATGGGTGGAATTCAGATGTAACGATTATTGCCATAATACTAGCTATATTAGGAGCAGGTCTTCGCAATAAGTATGCAAGGAAATGATCTGAAAGAGTCCCCTTTCTCGTTGCTTTTGGGCGCGGGGTTGTTGGTGTATGGATGCACCATGTTGGTGTTAGCGGGAGGAAGTCTATTTATCATTCTGGTCTCTACAATTATATGTGTGTTCGGCGGAGCACTGATAGTAAAGTATGTTAAGAGTCTATGGGGAGATGCATAAAATATATCGGCATGGCCGAAAGAGCCGCTTTTGTTTCCCACTACCCCAAAAGGTACCAACGCACCTCATCAGTGAATGTCCGGTTTTGGCCGAAACCGGACATTCGAAAACTTGATAGAGCGGGACAGTATGGCGCGGTTCAATGAATTGGTTTAGCGAATATCGGCCGGGATTTTAGAGACGCAATACTTAATTTTCTTTCCGCTTCGCGCCTAAAGATACAAAGCTCTCATGTCTTGATAACTCATAGGCAATTTTCTCAGGGTCTAAGATAACGCTTCCCTTTAATGCAGCAACCCCGCCTGCCCTTTGCCCGCCTCTGCTGATACGATTACTCCTCATGCGGCTTTCCAGACAATTACGCGATCAGTTTTCCCAGCACAATATGCGCACCTACGGGCGCAAGAACGGTTTTATCTCCAAGGGCCAGGCCGAGCGCCTGCACAGTCTATTGCCCATTATTGGTCTGGATGACAGGACAAGGATAGATGCCTCGCTTTTTGCTGATGCAGGTCCCATCGTCATGGAAATCGGCTTCGGCAACGGTGATTTTCTGACCCATCTGGGCCGCGAGTATCCCGAATGGAGCCTTGTCGGCGTGGAAGTGTATCTGCCCGGCGTGGCCAAGGCGCTGTCACGCCTGGAGGTTGCGGGAGTGCTGGATCGCGTGCGCATCTCGCAGCACCCGGCCCAATTCGTGCTGACCGAACAGGTGCCGGAATACTCCCTGCACGGCGTCTACATCAACCACCCCGACCCGTGGCCGAAAGCGCGCCATGCCAAACGCCGCCTGATTCAGAAGGATTTCGCCGCCCTGCTCGCCAGCCGGCTTGCACCCGGCGGCTTTATCAGGCTGGCCACCGACAAATCTGGCCTGGCCGAATGGATGCGCGATATACTCGATGCCGAGCCAATGCTGGAAAATATCGGCGGCGCGGGCGGTTTCATCCAGCGCGATCCCGCGCGCCCATTCACCAAATTTGAAATACGTGGACAGGTGGCGGGTCAGGAAAGCATATTTCTGGAATACAGGAGGAAGGCGCCATGACATTGAAAACCAACCGCGATCAGCTGGTGGCCATCGCCGTGCAGGGTTCGGTGGCACCGGCCAACCAGTGGGCGCCATTCGAGGTGGGCGCATCCGGCGAGGTGTTCGCCTGGCCCTCGACCGGCGGCATCACCTACAACGTCAAGGCGGGTGACTCGGTGTTCGGCTGGGTCGGCGAACACATCGAGCCCGGCGTTTCGGCCACGTTCACGCACAAGAACAGGAAGGCCGAGGCCGGATTCCAGTTTCTCGCCTGCTGCGGCAACCAGGCCCGTGTCATCAACGGCGATGCCAAGGGCGCTACAGGCCACGTCATCGGCCACCATGGCGGCGTAGAGCATCTGATGCTCGACTTCCCCGATGAAGTACTGGAAAAACTCTCGCTGGATGACAAATTCCTGGTGCGCGGTTTCGGCCAGGGCCTGCAGCTCCTGGACCATCCCGATGTGCACATTTACAACATCGACCCCGACCTGTTCGAAAAATGGGGACTGCGCCAAACCAGCCGCGGCAAGATCGAGGTGCCCGTGTCGGTCATCGTGCCGGGCCACGCCATGGGTTCCGGCATCGGGGCGCTGTCGGTCACCACCGGCGATTACGACATCCTCTGCCATGATCCCGATACGGTGAAGGATTATGACCTTGACAGGCTACGCTTCGGCGATTTCGTCGCCGTGCTCGACCATGACAACCGCTACGGCCGTACCTACCGCAAGGGGGCGATCACCATCGGGGTGGTGATCCATTCCGATTCACCGCTGGCCGGCCACGGCCCGGGCATGATGACGATCATGAGCGACGTGCATGGCGTGTTGGTGCCGGTGCTCAACGATCACGCCAATATCGCCTCGATCCTGGAAATCGGCCGTTTTGCCAAGGGTTAGCCTGCTTGCCGCACTTTTGATCCTGCTGATGCCCGGCATGGCGGCTGCCGGCGATATCTACAAATGGGTCGATGAATATGGCCAGGTGCACTATGGCGACACCCCTTCCGGAGTGTCGCCCGGCGCGAGAGAGCTGCCAAGGAAAGTGGAGCCCAGAGCGGGGAACGTGATTGCCAATCCTCATTTCAACCTGGAGACCGTGCGTGTGCCCTTTGCCGCTGATGGCACGAATATGATCGTGGAAGGCAGCGTGAACGGCGTGGCGGCACGATTCGTCGTTGACACGGGCGCCTCGCTGGTGGTCATTCCGCCCAGCGTGGCCAAACGCGCCGGCATCAAGACCGACAAGGCGACGAACATCTCCATTCACACGGCTGGCGGCGCCATCAGCGCGCCCATGGTGAAAATCGACAGCATCAAGGTTGGCAATGCCGGACAGGTTGACGTACCAGCCACGGTGCACGAGTTGGAAGGTTTTTCCAGCCTGGGACTTCTGGGGATGAGCTTTCTGAGCCATTACAGCATGACGGTCGATCCCGGCAATGGTGTTCTGTTGCTGAAGACGCGTTGAACATGGCTGCCACCATGCGCGCGGCCTGCGTGCAGATGTGCTCGGGCGAGGATGTCGACGCCAACCTTGACGATGCTGCGGCATTGATCGGCCAGGCGGTCGAGGCCGGCTGTCGGCTTGTGGTGCTGCCGGAAAACTTTTCCTTCATGTCGGCCGATGAAGCGGCCAAGCGCCAGGCTGCATCGCGCCCTGACGAATCCAGGGCTCTGGCCTTTCTGGCCGGGCAGGCAAAACACCATGGCATATGCATCATCGGCGGCACGGTGCCGCTGCTGTGCGATGAAGCGCCCGGCATGCGCAGCAGCTGCGCGGTGTTCGATCCAGACGGCAGGCAAATCGCCTGCTACGACAAGATACATTTATTCGACGTGGCCATTCCCGGCGATACGCATACGGAATCCGCCAGCGTGGCGGCCGGGAATTCACAGCAAGCGGTTGACATCGATGGCTGGAAAACCGGCCTGAGCGTGTGCTACGACCTGCGCTTTCCGGAGCTGTACCGCCATTATTCGGCACACGGCTGCACGGCGCTGTCGGTGGTGGCCGCCTTTACCGTGCCGACTGGCAAGGCCCACTGGGAAACGCTGCTGCGCGCCCGGGCGATCGAAAATCAGTGCTATGTACTGGCAGCGGCTCAGACCGGCGAACACCCTGGCGGTCGTAAAACCTGGGGCCATTCCATGATCGTCGATCCTTGGGGAAAGGTGCTGGCACGCTGCGAGCACGGCAAGGGCCTGGCCACTGCGGGGCTGGATGCCGGCAGGCTGCGTGGAATTCGCACCATGCTGCCCGCACTCGACCACAGGCGCCTGTAGAGCATGGGCGAATCATCCGAGGAGCAGCTTCGCGCCCACCGGCAGGTCTTCTGGGATGCCTGGGCCAAGGCGCAGGCCAGCCTGCCACTGGATGCGCTGGAGCAGCGTATTGCCCAGTGCATCGGTATGCATCCAGAGTATCATCCCCTGTTCAATGACCGGGAGACATTTTTGACGCACACTGTAAGGGTGGATGATGGCATGAACCCATACCTGCACCTCTCCCTGCATCTGGCCCTGGAGGAGCAGCTCGCCACGCATCAGCCGCCGGAATCGGTGCAGGCGCTGGAAACGCTGATGCGGCAGCGGGGATTAAGCCGCCATGATGCCCTGCATGTGCTGCTGGAGACGCTGGCTGAGGAAGTCTACTACGCACAAAAGCAGGGCCGCGAGCCGGATGTGGACGCCTACCGGCTAAAACTGCGCGGTTTCATGAACGCGCATTGATGGAGCGGACATGCGGTCACTGATTATTTCGCTGTTGTTCTTTTTCGGGCCGGTCATTCTGATGTTCGTACTGCGCCACGCCGCCCTCTTGTTGCGCCTGTGGCTGATGATGCGCAGCCACCGCAAATCTCAGCCGGAGATTATCGATATTACGCCGGAAAAGCCGAAACCGCCGTCGCTGCTGTTCATCGTGGTCACCCTGATCGCTGGTTCACTCTTCGCCTATCTGGCATGGGAGCGCATCACGTCCGAGGCGGAGCTGACCATCGAAAAGAGCTATGCGCCCGCCCGTATCGACGAGAAGGGAAATATTGTGCCGGGCCGTTATGAATGAGCGGCGGGGCTGCCGCCGAATATGCCTCAGGCGTCGAAGATCTGAGTCTTGGTGAAGCCCTTCTTTTCCTGATCGTCCACAGGAATGCTGGTGCCGCATTTGGGGCATTCACACACAGGTTCTTCATCCGTGGAAAACTCATGCTGGCAACGCGGGCACTTCACTTTGTGGCTCATAACAACTCCTTATCCTGCGGCACTGCCAAAAACCATATCATATTGAAAGCCGGATGAAACACGAAATCAACCCCTACCCCGCCATCGACGAAGCTGATGCCCTGACTGAACTTTCCGATGGCGGTGTGCTGATCACGGCAAGTGGCCACCTGGCCAGTGACTGGAAGCGGCGATTAGCCGAGCAAACAACGGCTCAGGTCTTTCTTACGCCAGCGGTGCTGTCATGGAGTGCCTGGATATCCGAGCTATCCAGGCATGTCCCGGACAAGGTTGCCTTGACGCGATTGCAGGAACAGCACCTCTGGGAGCGGATCATCGCCCGCGACCTGGAATCACATGACGCCAACGCATTCGCATCCGTTGGCGGCCTGGCCAGGCGGGTGCGGGAAGCTTATGCCCTGATGCGGGAACATCAGATCGCCAGCTCTGAGCTGGCCATGGGCGGCGAAGAAAGCGAGGCGTTGGCGCGCTGGATCGCCGCCATGGACAAGGTGCTGAAAAGCAAGGCGCTCGCTCAGCGGATGCTGAGTGCGGATGTTCCCGCCCACCTCTGCTCGAACATCCGCGATAACACTACCAGCGCGCAACTCCCCGGCCGCATGCTTCTGGATGGATTTGAATCGTTCACGTCGATGCAGCACTGTATGCTCTCCGCCCTAGTCCAGAACGGCTGCGTCGTGCTTCAGGTCAAGGACGAATCACCTGCGGCCACGCCCGTGCTCACTGCTTGCGCCGATGAGGCCGGAGAATTCCGCCATGTGGCCGCCCGCGTGCACACATTGCTGGAAGAACGTCCACTTGCGCGCATCGCCATTGTGACCAGCGATTTTACCGCCGACGCTCCGGCGCTGCGCCGCGCATTAGACGCAGCGCTGATTCCTGAAGCGCTCCCCGACCCGGCTAGTGGGCTACAGGCGGTAGCCATGGCGGGAACACCTTTGTCGGACATGCCAATGATTTTGCGGCTATTGCACCTGCTTTCCATCGCCGGCCAGCCGCGCATCGGTTTCGCGGATTTCTCAACCCTCCTACTCTCGCCCTGGCTTAAGGGATTCAATGCGGAGCACATCGCGCGCGCCAGGCTAGATGCCACATTCCGCCAGCAGAACCGGCACCGGCTGTCGTGGCGAGCTCTGCTCAAATCATCGGCCGTGCAAGCTCTTCCGCTGCTCGCCCTCACGGTCACGGCGCTTGCCGAATGGGGAACCGGCAGCAGGCCTGCAAGCGAGTGGGTCAAAGACGTGCACGGGCTGCTCCGAAGCACGGGCTTCATCTTGGCGGGAACCGAAGCGGAAACGCCGCGCGGCAACATGGAAATACGCCAGATGAACGCATTCCGTGACGTGCTGAGCACGCTGGTCGCCGCCGACGCCGTTATCGAGCGGATGGCATGGACGCAGTTTTTGTCCATGCTTCGCTCCGCCTGCGCCGAACACAGGCTGGCGCTCACGCCGAAGTATCCAAACGTCGTGGTGATGCCGTTGACTCAGATTGCCGGGCTGCGCTTCGAGCATGTGATCGTGACGAGCCTGGACGAAGAAGCCTTCCCGCCGCCAGCGCGGCCACTGCCGTTGTTGCCACCTCGCGTACAGCAGAAGCACGGCCTGCCAATGAGTTCGGGCAGTCTGGCCTTCGAATCGTCCCGCTGGCTCTGGGATCAGCTGCTGTGTGCTGCTCCCGTGGTTGAAATCTCCTATGCGCGGCAAGCCGGCGAGCGCGAACTGCTGCCCTCCTCTTTCGCCACCAGCCTTGACGAACGAGAACCCGCAGAGATCAGCGCCGCCCCGGAGTGCTACGAGATCGAGCGCTTCGACGATGCGCCGGAAGTGCCTGTCGGAGAAGATGAATCAATCCGTGGCGGCACGGCTATCATCAGGAACCAGTCGGCTTGCCCGTTCCGCGCCTTCGCCACGCATCGCCTGGGCATCAGCGAACTGGGTGAGACGACGCCGGGCATTGAGCCCACCACAAAGGGTTCGCTCATCCATCAGGCGCTGGAATTCATCTGGCAGCGCCTTGAATCACAACAGGCGCTTCTGGACCTGGGCGAATCGGAGCGTGGCGATTTGATCAACGCGGCCATCGCCCATGCCTGGAAGGAAAACAAATCGTCGCCTGACTTCGATATTCAGGCGCTGGAGAAAAAACGCATGCGCGGCGTGTTGGCCGACTGGCTGGCGCTGGAAGCCGAGCGCCCTGATTTTCAAGTGCTGCAAACGGAAGAGAAATTCGGTTTATCTCTTCCCCCCGACCGTAAGCAGCGCCTATCCGTCCGCTTCGTCGTGGACCGCCTGGACCAAGATGCCACAGGCCGCCGCATTCTGCTGGATTACAAAACCGGAGCGATACAGGGAGCCGGCAAATGGACCGGTGTGCGAATGGAGGAGCCACAGCTGCCACTGTATGCCCTGGCCGCGGGTCTGAGCGCCGCGGATGCGGTGGCATTCGCCAACGTCCGTAGCGGCAAGGACATGGGCTTTGAAGGGCTGGCGGCTGAGGATATCGGCATAGCGGGGCTGTCGGCCTGCGATGGCAGGCACGGCAGGCCTGAAGACTTCCAGACCCTGTTGACCGAATGGAAAGCGCATCTCAATGCGCTGGCCGGCGAGCTTGTTGATGGCCGTTGCGATGCCTCGCCGCGCGATGCCAATGCCTGCAAGTATTGCACCCTGAAAGCGGTATGCCGGGTCGAAGAGACCGGCTTTGACATGGGTGCCGGAGACGAGGCATGAGCCAGGAGGTTCGCTTGCGGGCGAGGAATCCGGCCAACTCGTACCTAGTGCAAGCGCCAGCGGGATCGGGCAAGACAGAGCTTCTAACCCAGCGCATTCTGGCCCTGCTGGCGATCGTGGATGAGCCCGAAGAGATTCTGGCGCTCACCTTTACGCGCAAGGCGGCGGCGGAGATGCGCAATCGCGTCATTGAAGCGCTGTGCCTGGAAAAACCGAGCGCTGAGCAAGCGCATAAAATGGAAACGTGGAAGCTGGCTCAGGCCGCCATGCAGCACTCGCGCGAAAAACGATGGAACCTGGCCGAGCACCCTGCCCGCCTGTGCATCATGACCCTGGACAGCCTGAGCAACGCTCTGGCGCGCCAGCTGCCGCTACTTTCAGGCCTTGGCGATATGCCTGCACCCAGTGAAAACGCACAGGCCGCCTACCGAGAAGCGGCCGAAGCCGCCCTGAACGAAGCACTGAAGAGCCACCCCGAGGCCGCCGAGGCGGTGCTGCTGCATCAGGATCACAACACCGTGGCGGTGATCGGCCTGATGGCGGACATGATGAGTAAACGCGAGCAGTGGCTGGAAGCCATTGCCACGCATGCGCGCGACATGGCGGGCCTTCGCGGCATGCTGGAGGCAAACCTCGCCAATATTATATCGCAGCAGATTTTAGACTGCGACGCCTTGATGCCAGTCGAAGCCAGATCGCTACTGCCGACCCTGGCTAGCTTTGCCGGAAGAAATACAGACAATCTTGAGCTTCAGAGCATCAACGCATGGCCCGACCTTCGGCTGGATAATCTGCATGACTGGCAATTGTTCGCCGATTTCCTGCTCATTGCCGGCAAACCGCAATTGCGTAAGAGCGTCAACAAGGGCCAGGGATTCCCGACAACGGCGCCGGATGAAAAAGGGGCCATGCAGGACATGCTCGCCCAGCTATCTGATATTCCTGGCCTTGCGGACTCACTGCACGCTCTGCGCTCTTATCCCGCCACGCCAGCGTTCGACGAAATGCAATGGCGAGTGCTGGAATCGCTTTTCACGCTTCTGATTCTGGCCAACAATCATCTCCAGCGTGCCGCAGTCGGGCGAGGCGAGACTGATTTCTCCGAGATTGCCCTGCGCGCCCTGCATGCGCTAAGCGATGGCCAGGGCCGCCCTTCCGATTTGCTGCTCAGGCTGGATTATCGTATCCACCATATTCTGGTCGATGAGTTCCAGGACACATCGAGCCTGCAAATGTGCCTGCTGCACAACCTGACCGAGGGATGGCAGGAGGGCGATGGCAGGCACCGGACGCTGTTCATGGTCGGCGATCCGATGCAATCGATTTACCGCTTCCGCAAGGCCGAGGTTGGCCTGTTTCTGCAGGCGGCAAGCAATCAGGCCGGCCTGCCGCCCGTCGAACCCTTGCAACTGGAACGCAACTTCCGCTCCGCCCCCACCATCGTCGACTGGGTGAACACGGCATTTAGAGCCATCTTTCCCGCCGCGCAGGATGCCGTGCGCGGGGCGGTGCCGCATGCGCCAGCGGATGCGGCGCTATCGCATCAGGGTTGCGTCCGCCTGCACATCCAGACCGAGTGCGATGACGCAGCCGAAGCGGAGATGATCGTGCGCGTGGTGGCCGAAGAGATTGCGAAGCCATCGTATGAGGATGCGTCCCAGCGTATCGGTATCCTGGCGCGCTCGCGCAAGCATCTGCACGCCGTCATGCCCGCTCTTTCCGAGGCGGGGATTGCCTTCCGCGCCATCAATATCCTGCCACTGCCTGCAAGGCCGGAGGTGCGCACCCTGCGCGCCCTGACGCGGGCTCTATTGCATCCGGCGGATCGGGAATCATGGTCGGCCCTGCTGCGCGCGCCCTGCTGCGGACTGAGCACGGCGGATCTGTTTGCTCTTATGGCCGGCGATGATCGGCCGCTGTGGGAAATCATGTGCGATACAGAAACGCTTTCGCGGCTAAGTGAAGAGGCTCGAGCGCGCATCCGCCACGTCGTACAGGCACTCGCGCCATGCGTCGAAGCCAGCGGCAGGACCAGCGCGCGTGATTTGGCCGGAGCTGCCTGGCTACGGCTGGGAATGCCACAACTTTTGCCCGAAACATCCAGCTCTAATGTGTCGGCAACGCTCGAACTCATTGAGGAGTTGGAGGATGGTGGACGGCTTGATTTCGCCCTGCTTGATGAGCGACTGGAGCGCCTGTTTGCCGCGCCTGATGCCTCGGCAGAGGCCGCGCGGGTTGAGCTGCTGACCATGCATGGCGCGAAAGGTCTGCAATGGGACGTGGTCATTCTGCCCGGCCTGGGCAAAACCACGGGGAACAGTGACACGCCTTTGCTAGCGTTTACGCAGGCCCCGGCACAGGGCGGCACGGCAACGCTCATCGCGCCCAAAGCAGCCACGCGCAGCCGGGATGCAATCTACGACCTGGTTCAGGGCATTGAGAGAAGCAAGACCGAGCATGAACTGGCGCGCCTGCTGTATGTCGCCTGCACGCGCGCCGAGACGGCCCTTTACATGCTGGGGCACGTGTCGGCAAAAGCAGAGGCCAGGAAAGGCTCCCTGCTACAACTGCTGCTCAAGCAAGGAGATGACTGCTTTGGCGCAAACGTGCAAGCGCTGGAGCCGTCAGAACGGCCACAAGCGCTCAGGCGCAGGCCGTTGACGCGTATGAAGACCGTGCCGAGGCCATGTCCTGAAATGGTGGACGCTGACGCCAGAGCCGAGCCGGAGTATGGCTGGGCCGGACCCGAGGCCGCGCCGGTGGGCAATGCCCTGCACGCCGCCCTGCAAAGCGTGGCGGATCAAGGCCTTGCCGATTTGAGCGATGCCCAAACACATGAACTTGAACAGCGCGTGCGCCGCATGCTGGTCGCCGAAGGCCTGTACGGCGCGCTGCTCGATAGCGCCATGGACCGTTGCCGCGCGGGGCTGGAAAAAACGCTCAACAGCGAGCGCGGTCGTTGGCTGCTTTCATCCGAACACTCGGCGGCCCACAACGAGTGGACTCTGAGTATGCATGCGGACGGCCAGACCACGCATGCCATCCTGGATCGCAGCTTTATCGATGCCGAGGGTGTGCGCTGGATTGTCGATTATAAGACCGCTTCGCATGAGGGCGGCGACGTGCGGGACTTTCTCGATGAGGAGGAGAAGCGGCATGCGCCGCAATTACTGCGTTATGCCAACCTTCTACGGCGCATGGAGCCGGAGCGGTCGATCAGACTGGGGCTTTATTTTCCCATGCTGGATGCATGGCGTGAAGTGAAAGAGGATGAAACCTGAGGCATTTCAACTGCGCTGGCACCTGTTGGCGCAAAATAACCGCCCCTTATAATACGAAAGCGACTAGCAGCGCTGACTAACTGAAAGATCATTCCGGCCAAAAGCGGTCATTCGTGGTGAGTATAAAGCAACTCAGGGCGCGGTATTCGCCAACAGCTCTTCCAGTGCCTTTTTCCAAAATACAATTGGATATATTAGCGATATCGATTCATTATTTAGATTGATGATCACTTGGAGGCTTATCGGTTGATTCCTACGATCAAACAACTGAATTATCTGATTGCGCTTGATGAGCATCTGCACTTCGGAAAAGCGGCGGCAGCCTGCTTTATCTCACAGTCGGCATTCAGTATTGCCATAAAGGAATTGGAAACGACGCTGAATGTTCAACTGGTAGATCGCACCAATAAAAGCGTCATTATTACGGATATTGGACGCGCTGTCGTAAAGCAGGCACGACTTTGCATCAATGATATGGAGGCGTTGATTAATATTGCCGCAAACGGTCAAGAGCCTTTAAGCGGGCGGCTGACAATGGGTGTCATACCAACCATCGCGCCATTTTTATTACCCCCCTTCATACCCGCAGCTTTAAAACGCTTTCCAAAACTTCAATTGTATTTACGCGAAGAAAACACAGCCGCGATCCACGAGCAGTTGCTGGAGGGAAAACTCGACCTGATTCTAGTTGCCCTGCCGTTTCAATTGAAAAGCGTAACAGTCATGCCATTGTTTAAAGATCAATTTTTCCTTGCTTGCCGAAGGGATAGCAGATGGCTGAACGATTCGAATAATGGATTGGATTTTGGTTCACTGCCAGACGAAAGCATATTGTTACTCGAAGACGGCCACTGCCTGCGCGATCATGCGCTGGCGGCATGCCAAGTTCGCGATTCCGATCAGGTCAGTCGTTTTGCAGCAACGAGCTTGCAAACGTTATTACAAATGGTTGCGGCTGATCTTGGTATTACATTTGTTCCCGCTATGGCCCGCCAATCATTGATGGCGGAAAGCTCAGGCATAGAACTGCTCCCCATGCCCAAGCAGAGTTACCGTGAGATTGGTTTGGCTTGGCGCAAAGGAAGTAGCCGTAGTGATGAATTCACCCTATTAGGCAAGTTGCTACAGGAATTGCATCGACATTAGATAACACGAGCGAGGTGCAAGGGCATAAATCCCCTTGCACCTCGCAAGCTGCGGCACGTTGGCACAATCACACTGAGCTTACTATGCCTCGATAGCTTCACGTACAAGGCGACCATAATCGGAATCGCAGGCATCAAAGTGCGGCAACATACGTTCCTGCACGGGGGCCGAGCACTGTTTCAATCCCCCTGCGATATTGGCCACCAGCTGCTGTTTCTGATCCTCAGTCATTAATCTGAACAGATTTCCAGCCTGGCTATAGTTGCCATTGCCTTCATGATGGTCATAGCGATCTGCATCGCCACTGATGTGCAGCGGCGGCTCACGCAATGAAGGCGCTTCTACCGGGCCGCCTTTGGAATTCGGACCATAGTTGACTGCTCCGCTGGCGCCTTCGCTGTGCCCATGATCAAACGGGCATGACGCTCCGGCCATTGCTCCGGCACGCTGATAGTGATGTGCGGCTGTTGCATGCGGACAGTTCACCGCCAATTGATTGTAGTTGACGCCGATGCGATAGCGCTGTGTATCTGGATAGGCGAACAAGCGGGCCTGAAGTACCCTGTCGGGAGAAGCGCCTGTGCCTGGAACCATATTACCGGGCGAAAAGGCGGCCTGTTCTGTCTCAGCAAAATAGTTTTCAACATTGCGGTTTAATTCCATTACACCAATATCAATCAACGGATAGTCTGCGTGCGGCCAAACCTTGGTCAGGTCAAAGGGATTGAATGCGCATTGCTCGGCTTCCATCTCCGGCATGATCTGAATTTTGACCTTCCAGCGAGGGAATTCGCCCTGCTCGATGGCTTCGACCAAATCGCGCTGCGCATGGTCAGGGTCGGTGCCGCGAATCTTGGCCGCATCTTCCTCACGCAGGCAAGCGATACCCTGCTCCGTCTTAAAATGCCACTTCACCCAGAAACGTTCGCCGCTGTTATTCCACAATGAGAAAGTATGCGAGCCGAACCCATCCATATGACGGTAGTTAGTCGGGATGCCCCGATCAGACATCAGGATGGTGACCTGATGCATCGCCTCCGGGCTCAACGACCAGTAATCCCAGACCATTTCCGGCGACTTCAGATTGGAGTGCGGATCGCGCTTCTGCGTGTGGATAAAGTCCGGGAACTTTTGAGGATCGCGTATAAAGAATACAGGGGTATTGTTGCCAACCAGATCGTGATTGCCTTGCTTGGTATAGAATTTCACGGCAAAACCGCGAGGATCTCGCTCGGCATCGGCTGAGCCGCTTTCACCACCCACGGTTGAAAAGCGCACAAATACTTCCGTCTGCTTCCCTTCCCCCTGCAAGAAGTCGGCAATTGTATAGTCGGACAAACCTTTGCTCAGCGTAAAGGTGCCATAGGCGCCTGTTCCCTTGGCGTGTACAACTCGCTCGGGAATTCTCTCACGATTGAAGTGCGCCAGCTTTTCAACCAGCGGGACATCCTGCATCAATATCGGTCCGCGCGATCCGGCGGTAATTGAGTTTTGATCATCAGCTACCGGAATACCCACTGATGTAGTTAATGTATCGGGTTTGTTCATTTGATTCTCCTTGTATTGGGTTGTTGCCAATGAGGGAATCTTGAACGGTTGATGGTTTTTGTAAAATTGAACCTTTTAATGATTACGATTGATTATGTAAATGAATAGCCGTGTTGGGAGCTTCATGCAGTAGCAAGTGACGTTGGTACCAGAAACTGTTTTGTAAGCTTTATTCTCCTAGCCGCAGATCAAGTGCTGACTCAAACCAGCAGAGACTATGAATGTCCGTTTTGGGTCGACTCCGGCCATCTGTGCTGCTTTTTTTATCCGACTATCAGCAGAGCCACGTATGGAACGACATTGAAGACCAGAATGATAATTTTATACAACCCGATGAACGAGTAAAAAACAACGTTGAAGGTCTCTTTGGGAATGGGGAACCATTTGCTTTGCACACGATACACAAAATCCGGGGCCAAGATGAACATTATGGTCGAGAGAACCAACATGGCTCCGTTGATGATCGTACACCACATAAAGAAGGTTGTTAGTGTCTGAATATCCATGATGTCCAATTCCTATATTTCTTCATCCAACAGCGCCGATATGCGGAAATATATCTATGCGCTACCCCTCTGATTATAGACTATGCGTATGGACCTACGAATGTCCGTTTTGGGTCGTAAGCAGACATTCATCACATCGAAGTTTATATTAAGCAAAGGAATTCACGTGCAACAAGGGGTGGGGAAATCAAATGATTCAATATTCAGGAATTGTCTCTTGTACTTTAGACAAGGAGACAGGTAGGTAGCCCGCGTGCGATGGCTCTCTTTTATTCTGCTTCAGTGCCTGCTTATTGTGGTTGTAGCAGGCGTTATCTATATACACAAAGACCGGGTAGCCATGGTGAAAAAACCGCCCGCATCACTGGCGCGGTGGTACAAACCGGAAAATAAAAGGCAGGTGTGGCTGCACAATATGTTCAATCTGCGCCGTGAAATGCAGGCAGCTCAGCATTATGCCGATCACAATGATGCAGAACATCTGGAAAAATGGGTAACTCAATTCAGTGAGCATTATTTGAAAATTGGCGACATGGTTCCAGAGTGGAAACAAAAGCTGGATATGCCAATGCTTTCCAGTTTACAGAACAGTGCCAGAGAAAATCGCTTTCAGGATGTATCCCGGACGCTCGATGAAATAAACAAAAGCTGCAAATCCTGTCATACGGATTACCGGGCCGTAACCGCCAGCATGTACCGAGCCCCAGACTTTTCCCCGATTAAAATCAATCCTTCGACCACTTTTAAAGCGCATATGGAAAAACTCACCAAACAGGTAAATCAGATCAAAATCGCATCTGAAGACGGTCAGAAGGATGCCGCGATCTCATCCTTGTCCGATTTAAAAAAGGGTATTCATATCCTGGGGAAAACCTGTGTAAATTGTCATAAAAAGGATACGAAGGTGTACCCAAATGACAGCATCAGCAAAACCATAAGCAGTCTGGAGCATAGCCTGAACATCGGCACTCTCAAAGATCAGGGCCGGGATTTGGGTACATTGGCAGTGTTGGCCTGTGCCCGCTGCCACGGCACCCATCGCATTGCCTATGATATCAGGAAAACATTCTCAGATAAGCCAAACTGGCTAGATCTGATCAGGCATTAGGGATACGCTGAATCAGTGCTTCCATGCACATTATTCAGCACGTCCGTGAGTCGCACGAAAGCCCTGACTTTTTGAGAGCTTCCTCAACACCAGTTCAGATTCCACCCCAAAGTCCCATCGGGTTCCAATTGATAATCCCACTTGCTTGAACGCCCGCTATGGGTCGTTTCCGGACATGCGAAAAGACAAAGAGAGAAACGCTAATGACTGAAAGCTTCATTGCTGAATCAACGATTATTTGCCCTGAATGTGGACACAGCAAAAAAGAGAAGATGTCAACAGATGCATGCCAGTGGTTTTACGAATGTGAATTATGCCGTGCGCTGCTTAAACCTAATCCTGGCGACTGTTGTGTGTACTGCTCTTATGGTGATGTGCCGTGTCCTCCTATACAGCTGAACCAATCCTGTTGTAAATAATCACTGTAACGTGACATTGATGATTTAGACTAAACTAGGTGTAGGTCGCAGGAGGTTGTAGTGATTATTGAATCGATTATTGAAAGAAATGTCATGACTATTGATGAGAATTCCACCGCTCTGGAAGCGGCAGAGCTCATGACCAAGCACCATATAGGCTCGCTAATTGTGACAGGGCGAATGGGATTTCGAGGCCTCTTTACTGAGCGTGATCTGATGATGGATGTGGTTGGAGAGGACAAAGACCCCTCATCGACAAGGATTGCTGATATTGTCAGGGAGGATTTTGCCAGGGTTACTCCTCAGGATAGTGCAGATCACTGTCTTGATCTGATGAAGGAGCATCGTTGTCGTCATCTACTTGTCTTTGATGGTGAGGATTTTGTCGGATTGGTCTCGCTGAGAGATATGGTCGTTCTTCTGCTGGATGAAAAGGAGCAACTTATTGCCAGCCTGAAGGAATACATCTCGGCGTAATAAAGCAGCTCTCATCTGATAACTACTTTGGTGCATATAGAGAAGTTCTCTCTTCTGGCTCATTTGTTTCCGTATATCGTCTGTCAGGCTTGAACGTCTGTTTGCGGCCAAACTGGACGTTCGTTGTATGTGGCATTGCCTTCGTAATTAGCATTTGGCTACCCCTCAGTTCAACTCCCCCTTGAGGCACCATCAAGCCTTCATAAATTGACCAAGCCACAAATAATCCCGCACGATGGCAGGGCCTTTGAGATAGGTGGAGACCTATCTGCAAGTCGTCCAGATCAGTAGTTATATTCGATATGCAACAAATACATATTTATGCCGCCATTGGGCGCATTTATGCCAGCATTGGAAAGGTGCTGGAATCTGATGCCGAGCAGGACATCCCGGATTAACGGATAGCCAACGCCAACAAGGCTGCCAAACTGGAAGGCTGAAGATAAGCGTCTTTTCGGAAAGTTGCCGAGGAGATGGGCACCGACGCCGCCTTCAATCGTCATGCCTTGTCGCCATTGCAATCTTAATATGGAGGTAATGTTCACATCGATGGAATCGTCACTGCTTTCTGTTGTTTCGCGCCAATGACCGTAGGCCAGGCCAAGTTGCCAAGCGCCATGTGTCAGCCCCAATCCCAACGTGCGCCGCCCTGCAACAACCAGCCTGAAGGAGTATCGCTCAGTCCGCCATCGACGAAAACGGCGTCCGCGCCCCAGGCCAGCAACCAGACGCCAAGACAGGCGCAACGTATCAGCATGTTCATCCCCGCTCCCTTTCCAAGGCTTTCTTACGCTTTTACTGTAGCCATTACCTATGGTGAAAACAGTTTTTCCTCTTACCCTGAAACGTTTCGCTGGTTGATTTCTCTAACTACGAGAACAGTTGGTAAAACAGCAATTCGAGCCGCCTCGATAGGGTCTTTGCAGAGTCTATAGGCAATCTCGGTTCCTAACCTGGCCTCAGCCATAGCTATGATAATCGTGCCAGTTATCGGTAGTTTGGGTTGCCTATCACTTCATCAAAATCGCTATGATTCTTTCTTGCCTACCTATTCCCAGATAGCCGCCTCGGCCTTAAACGAATGACCGCTAACGACATTCGGAATCAAAGGAATCGATGGGGTCAGACTCGATTGATTCTTGATTCTGAGTCAGCCGCCAGCCAGTTTCGGGCTGAAGCCTTTTTTCTCCAGTGACTCAAGCACCGCCTGGCGGTGATCGCCCTGGATCACCAACTCGCCATCCTTAATGGCTCCACCACCGCCGACGCGAGCCTTGATCTCCTTCAGTATCGCCCGCATCTGCTCCGGACTGGCCTGAATGCCCGCCACCACTGTCACGGTCTTGCCGCCCCGGCCCTTGGTTTCGCGGCGAATGCGCACCGTTTGCTGGGCAGGTGAAAGCGTTGGACCTGCTGCTTTCGTTATCATTTTCTTACGCCCGGATTTCTTCAGGCCCATGCCGGGCACGGCGGTGGAATAAACAAGCCGACGATCATCGGCCATGGATTAGCGCCCCAGAAAGGGCTTCAACCAGCAGATGTGGCTGCGTTCGGGACCGGTGGAAAGCATGACCACCGGGCAGCCGCAGATATCCTCGACGGCATGCAAAAAGCGTTTGGCGTCGGCAGGCAGCGCGTCAGGGTGTGTCGCCCCATAGGTGCTTTCATTCCAGCCGGGAAACTCTTCGTACACGGGCGTGCAGCGCTCCAGCTGATCCGCTGATGCCGGTATGTTGTCCAGGCGCTGGCCATCACATTCATAGGCGACGCAAATCTTGAGCTTTTCCAGGCCGTCGAGCACGTCCACCTTGGTCAGGGCCAGTCCCGTCACGCCACTGATGCGCACGGCATGGCGCGCGACCACGGCGTCAAACCAGCCGGTGCGCCTGGCCCGCCCCGTGGTCGAGCCGAATTCCTTGCCCACTTCGGCCAGATGACGGCCGGCGTCATCGTCGAGTTCCGTCGGAAACGGGCCGCTGCCAACGCGCGTCGTATAGGCCTTGGCAATGCCGAGAACCGAATCGATAATGCCAGGGCCAACGCCGGAACCAGCCAGGGCAGCACCCGCCACCGTATTGGATGAGGTCACAAAGGGATAGGTGCCGTGATCGATATCCAGCTGCGCGCCCTGCGCGCCCTCGAACAGCACCGAATCGCCCGCCTGAATATGACTGGCAAGCAGGCCCGTAACGTCGGCCGACAAGCCCAGCAGGCGCTCGCGCGCTAGCGCCAGCACCTCTTCCACGGCGGAGGCCTCCACCGCCTCTGTATGAAAGTAATCCGTTAACAGAAAGTTGAAATAGTCGAGATTATCACTGATTTTACCTTCCAGGTCGGATGAACTTAAATCCACGAGGCGAATGCCCCGGCGCGCTGTTTTGTCTTCGTAAGCCGGGCCAATGCCGCGTCCCGTCGTGCCAATCTTGTCCTTGCCCTTGGCCGCCTCACGCGCCGCGTCGAGGGCGCGGTGATAAGGAAGGATAAGCTGGCAGCGGTCGGAAATTTTCAGCCGATCCCGCACCGGCACGCCGGCGTCTTCAAGCGCCTGCATCTCCTCGACCAGGGTAAACGGATCGAGCACGGTGCCATTGCCGATCAAGCAGACGATATCCTCGTGCAGGATGCCGGAGGGAATGTGATGCAGAATGGTTTTTTCGCCGTCGATCACCAGCGTGTGGCCGGCGTTTGGCCCGCCCTGGAAACGCACCACCACGTCCATATACGGGGCCATCAGATCCACAACCTTGCCCTTGCCTTCATCACCCCATTGGATGCCCACCGCGATCACGTTCGCCATGATTGTCCTCTCCTCAACTCAAGACTTTGCCGGCAGTGCGTCGAGCCAAGACCACAGATCGCAGGAAAAGCCCGTAGCCGGCATATCGCGGCCGTGCAGAGCCATCATGCGGTCGTAGCGTCCGCCGTGCAGCAATGCCTGGGCGGCATTGGGCGCGAATCCGGCAAATACAATACCCGTGTGATACAGGAAACGCGGCATCACCGAGGCATCGGCGCGGACGCTCACCTCGCCCTTCAGACGTTCACCGACCTGCTCCACCAGGTGCAACAAGTCATCGGCCGCCTGGTGAAAGGATGATGGCAATCCCGACGTCTGTTGCAACCAGGACGCGTCGGCGCGGCCCGCAGCCATCGCCAGCAAGGCCTCGACATGGGCATCGGGAAGGTCCGAACATGAAAGCATGTGCTGCATATCCTCCAGCGACTGGCGGCGCAGCACCGCGGCCCAGGCCTCAAGAGCGGAGCCGCAGCCGGCAACCAGCGCCTCAAGCAGGCCCAGATGGCCGACCAGCAGCACCGGATCGGAAAAGCCCGACTGGTGCATGGCCGTGGCTGCCAGGTGCATGACCTCGATATCCGCTTCCGCTGCGGCCACGCCAAGAAACTCGATGCCCGTCTGCCATTGCTGGCGCGAACCGCGCAGGGAATCCGGCCGCGCCAACATGACCGGGCCAGAATAGGACAGGCGCAACACCGCGTCGTCGCGCAGCCGGGTGGCCGCAATACGGGCGATCTGCGGCGTGATATCCGGACGAATAGCCAATAGCCCCGCATCGGCGGGGTCGGAAAACATCAGCGTCTGATCGGCCAGAAAGGAACCAGCCCCACGGTTCAGTGAATCGGGACGCTCGGCCAGCGGCGGGATCACCTCTTCATAGCCGGCCCCGGCGAAGCTGGCCATCAGTGTGCTCTGCAGTTGTCGTAATGAAGCGGCGCGGACGCCAAAAGCGTCATCCAGACCGATCATGGGCCTTGCCTCGCCCGCCTTATTCATCGGGGGGTCTCAAAGGAAGCGCTGATTAATTCAGTGATTCCGCGCAGCCCATGGATGGGTTGCCAAATCAAGAGCGTAAGCGATCGATTTGTAAGCAAAGTCAAAACCATGCTTTTGGCTTTGCGGGCTGGTTTATTGCAGGATGCAATAAATTAGCATCTCCCAAACAAAGCCTTTCGAATTTTCCATCATTCTTCATAGCGCATCAAGCTCAACATAACGTACGGTAATCAGGTTTTCCATCGCCGCCAAGGCCGCGATCGTCTCCTCATCCGGCCGGGAATCCACCGTCACCAGCGTGATCGCAGTTTGCTCGTCGAGGCGGCGGCCAAGGCGGAAGTCGGCGATATTGATCCGCGCCTCGGCCAGGATACTGCCAACGGCGGCCACCACGCCGGGCCGGTCCTTGTTTTCAATAAACAGGATGCGTCCAACCGGGGCGATTTCCACCTCGCAATCGTCGATCTGAACCAGACGCGGTCGTTTGGCATCAAATACCGTGCCGGCCACCGAGCGGCTGCCTTTATCGCCCTCAATCTCGATGCGCAGCAGGGTGTTGAAATGGTCTGACTGCTCACGCAGAACCTCGCTGATATCGATGCCTCGCTCATGCGCGATGACGCCGGCATTGACGGCATTGATGTCCTCCATGCTCTGCGACAACAATCCATGCAGCACGGCATTAACCACCGGCTTGCAGTTCAGCGCCGAAACCTGCCCTTCGAGATGCACCGTCACACGCGAATAGCCCGGCGGCATGATCTGGCCGAGAAGCTGGCCCAGGCGAAGACCCAGCTGCAGATAGGGCAGCAATACGCGGTATTCCTCTTCGGACACCGATGGCATGTTGACGGCATTGGTCACCGCCCCCAAGAGCAGGTAATCGGCGATCTGTTCGGCGATCTGGACGGCGACATTCTCCTGCGCCTCGGCGGTGGAGGCGCCGATATGCGGCGTGCATATGACATTATCCAGGCTGAACAAAGGGTGCTCTCGCACCGGCTCATTCTCATACACATCCAGGGCGGCATAGATGCGGCCGGACTTGCAGGCCTCATACAGGGCCTCTTCATCGACAATGCCGCCGCGGGCGCAATTCACCAGAATCGCCCCATTTTTCATGCTGGCCAGGATTTCGGCGTTGATCAACTTGCGCGTGCTCTCCAGCAGCGGCACATGGATTGTTAACACATCCACCTGGCTGGCCAGATCACTCACGGAATCGATCTTGGTCACGCCCATGGCGTCAGCGCGTTCATTGCTGATGAAGGGGTCGTAGACCAGCACATTCATGCGCAGGCCCTTGAGACGGTCGCAGACGATAGCGCCAATATTGCCCGCGCCGATTACGCCGGCCTTCTTGCCGGTCAGCTCCATGCCCATGAAACGGCTTTTCTCCCATTTGCCGGAGGCGGTTGAGGCATGCGCCTGCGGAATGCGGCGGGCTGCCGCCATCAGATGCGAAACGGCCAGCTCGGCGGTCGTGATGGCATTGCCGGATGGGGTGTTCATCACCACGATACCGCGCCGCGAGCAGGCCGGCACATCGATATTATCCACGCCGATGCCAGCCCTGCCGATGACCTTCACCCGCTTGGCGGCATCCAGCACTTCGCCCTTCAGCTTGGATGATGAGCGCACGGCGATGCCGTCGTAGTCGCCGGCGATTTGGACCTGTTCCTCAACGCTCAGGCCAGGCTTGTAATCCACTTCCAATCCACGCTCGCGCAGCACATTGACGGCGCGTTCGCTCATTTTGTCGGCAATCCAGACTTTAGGCATTGGGATTATCTCTTTGCCGGAAAACGGTTTGCCAGCACGGACTGGGCCGCGGCAACGCCAGCGCCCATATCGACCGGGTGGCCGAAGCGATTCAACGCGATCTCGACCGCGCTCATCGCCGTGCAGATATCGAACACATCGTAATAGCCCAGGTGCGCGATTCGGATGATCTTGCCCTTCAGATGATCCTGACCGCCGGCAAAGGTAACGCCCATCTGGTCGCGCAGGTATTTCACGAACGCACCGCCGTCCACGTCCTCCGGCACAAAAGCGCCGGTGGCGGATGTGGCGGGCGCGTTCGACACCGGTTTCATACCCAGGGCAGCCACGCCAGCGCGTGCGCCCTCGGCCAGAATCACATGACGCGCATAGAGGCTGGAAAGGCCCTCTTCGAGCATCATCTTCAGCACTTCATTCAGGCCGATGACCAGCGAGGCCGCCGGCGTCCAGGCCGTCGTATCCTTGCCTTTTTTCTGATTTTTGCGCTCGGTGACGAGATCGAAGTAAAAGGTGCTGCACTTGGCTGACTCAGTCATGGCCCAGGCTTTGTCGGACAGCGCAATCGTGGCCAGCCCCGGCGGCAGCATCAGCGCCTTTTGCGAGCCGGAGATCACCACGTCCAGCCCCCAGTCGTCCATGGGCATGTCGATCACACCGAGCGCGGTAATGGCATCAACCACGGTGACGCAACCGTCCAGCTTGGCAGTTAGCGCGGCGATTTCGCGGATCGGGTGCTCGGTCGTAGTCGAGGTTTCCGAGGCCTGCACGAATACGCCTTTGGCATTCGGGTTGGCATCAAGCGCGGCCTGCACATCCACGATGGCGACGGCATCGCCCCACTCCACCTTGATCTCGACGGCATTGACGCCATGCTTGGCGGCAATCTTGCCCCAGCGCTCTCCAAACTTGCCGCCGTTGACGTAAATGATGGTATCGCCGGGTGAGCACAGGTTGGCGATCGATGCTTCCATGGCGCCAGAGCCGGAAGAGGAGAGCATGAGCGCGTCATTGCCGGTCTGATACACCTGCTCCAGCATCTCCTTCGTTTCGGCGAAAATGGCCGAAAACTGCGGCGTGCGGTGATGAATCATCGGATGCGCCATGCGCAGCAGCACGCGCTCGGGCACGGCCGTAGGCCCTGGTGACAGCAGGTATTGTTTCAGCATGGACGGGGTTCTCCTCGAAAGGGCTAACAATAGTCGCGGCGGCATCCTATCCGCCACCCATGACAGGTCAATGCGCTACAGGCGCTGGTGTAGCACGCGGGCGATCTCTTCGTCGGTCAGTTCGATGGGATTGGTCTGCATACTGTTGCCGCGCGCCCCCGCGGCAATCCTGTCGATATCCCCTTCCGTTACACCCATCTCGCCCAGGCGTGGTATGCCCAGTTCATCGACCCAGGCCGTTAGCAGCTTCACCAGGCGTTTTCGCGCATCCTCGGCCTTGAGGTGCGGATCGCGCGCGAAGTAACGGCCAATGCGGGCGTACTTATCCAGCGCTGGGTTGCCCGGATCGCGTATCTCCAGGGCCTCGATATTCACCTCGGTGGCGGCGGCTAGTAGCGTGCCGCACACCACCCCGTGCGGAACCGGGAAATAGGCCCCCAGGGGTGAAGCCAGGCCGTGGACCGAACCGAGCCCCGCCTGCGCCAAAGTGATGCCGGATAGCAGCGCGCCGTAAGCCATACCGGCGCGTCCCTGCTCCGCCTTGGCGCTTTCGCCGCCACGCCAGGCCGGCATGAGCCCTGCTTTGACCGCCTTGATGCCGCTCCAGGCCAGGGCGTCAGTGAACGGATTAGCCCGGCTCGACACATAGGATTCGATCAGCTGGGTGAGCGCATCCATGCCATTGGCGGCCACCACATCGGGCGGGCATGTGGCCAGCAGCTCCGGATCGATCAGCGCCACCCTCGGCACCAAGGTGTCGTGGCGGAAAGACCTCTTGTAGCCCCTCGTCCCGATCTCAGATAGCACAGCGTTCTTGGTCGCCTCGCTGCCCGTGCCGGCGGTGGTCGGCACGGCGATGAATGGCAGGGCGGGCCCCTCGTAGGCAATGCCCCTACCCACGCCTTCCAGGTGATCCATCACCGAGTTGCCGAAGGGCAGAAGCCCGGCGATAGCCTTGGCGGCGTCGAGCACGGAACCGCCGCCAATGCCGAGCACCACCTTGATATTGTTCGCAGAAAACTTCGCCACGGCTTCATCGACAAGCTGTGGCGATGGCTCCTCTTTCACCCGCATATCAAAAGTTAAAATTCTGTTTTCATCGAGTCTTTTCGTTAGCCACTGCCATTGGCTTGTAGACCGGAATGACTGGCCGCCGGTAACGATCAGCACGCGCCGGCCGTGCGCCTCAAGCAACTGCGGCAGCTGCGCGAACACACCCTTGCCAAAGATCATGCGTGGCAGTGCGCTGATGGAAAAGGCGTCGAGCTTCATCAGCCCTTGGGGAACAGGCCCTGGTATGGCACACCCTGGCGCGACTCGGCCATCCAGTTGGCCACTGTTTCACGCCAGCTCAGGTAGTGCGCTGTTTCCTTGTGCGCCACCGCGGCTTCGGCATCGGCATAGGCCTCATAAAGAACGAATCGCGCCGGATCCTCAGCCGATTGCAGGATATCAAAACGCCGGTTGCCCGGCTCCTGCGTCGACGCCTCGTGGTTCAGGCGGCAGGCCTCAATGAACGCATCGATGTGCGCTAATTTGACGTGAACATGAACCAGAGTGACGTGCATGGCATACCTCCTCGCCCGGAAAGTATGCCCGATTGCGCATGCTTTGCACGCGCGTCATGGGCTTAAGCCCAGCGTTGCATTGTAGCCAACAGATCGCCGATGATTGTCGCCATGAGAGGAAAAATGCCAACCGGATGGATACTGCCTGCGCTTGCGCTGGCGGCCATTCTCGTCCATCTGGCCGGACCGGAAGTTCAGGAGGCTTTGCGGTTTGAGCGGGAGGCCGTGCTTGCCGGCGAGCTTTGGCGGTTGCTCAGCGCCCATCTCACACACCTGGGCTGGCCGCATACAATGTGGAATGCCGCGGCGCTTATCGTAATCAGCCTGCTTTTTGGCCGCACTATAAGCGATCTCCATTGGTTCTATCTAACCGTTATATGCGCGGTAGGCGTCGGCATTGGGCTGCTCGCCTTCAAGCCGGAAATTGCCGTCTATGTTGGCTTCTCCGGCGTGCTGCACGGCCTGTTCGCGGCCGGCGCCTTGACCGAGAGGCATGCTCATCCAGGAACCAGCTCTCTCATGCTTGGCCTGCTGGGCGTTAAACTGGTCTGGGAGCAGTTCGCCGGACCCCTGCCGGGAACCGAGGCGGCGGTTGGAGGCCTGGTGCTGGTCGATGCGCATTTGTATGGCGCTGTACTTGGCATCATTGGTTGTGTCATGCTGCATGCGGTCGGCAACCAAAGAAATATCAGCCCTCAATAAAAACGGGGCCGGAAGCCTGTGGCCTCCAGCCCCGCGAGCCTCAACAAGCTACTGTTATTTGAAGCGGTACAATACGCTGCCTGAAAACAGCTCCACATCGTCACGGTCGGTGGCGTAATGCTCCCACTCGAGGCGCACGCCGACATCATTGGTAAAATCATACTCGGCGCCAGCGCCGCCCATCCAGTCCCAACCGTCGGCAGTAGTGGTACCCAGGCAGGTGCTACACCACACCTTGACGTCCGCATCCCAGCGAAAACCCCCGAACTTGCCGAAGACCATGATGTTGTCATTCACCGGCCAGGTCAGCACACCGGCAAGCGCCACACCGTTCACCGAGTACGGATGCACCGTCGCGGCATCGGCGACGAACTGAGCTGGGCTTCCCACGGGCACAATCGGGCTGATCGTGGAAGAGACTTCGCCCAGATCAACATAGATGGCCTCAAGCGCAAAGTATTCATGAAACTGGTAGCCGCCGAACACCTTCCAGCCAAAATCGACATCGTCGATGACCGAGGATGTGGTGTATCCAAGGCCGGCAAGCCTGGAGTCGAGCTCGCTGGCGCTGACGCCGCTCCACGCTCCGCCCAGACCAGCGCCGGCATACCAGCCCAGATCAATGGCATGCGCTCGCTGAGGCATCATCAGTGCGCTCATGCCGATCAGAATACCGGCAAGCAGAAACAGCCTTCCGCCATGCTTCCCCGGCCTTCTGGCCAGCCAGATGCCCAGCAGCATCAGGGGCACAATGGCCAGCGCCCAAGCGGCATGTGGCCCGCCAACAGGGATCAAATTGGCGCATAATTCCCCTTCGCCTAAACCCTGAAACAGCTCCTCGAGGGTAATGCCGACAAGCGTTGTTTCCGTCTGAGTTGTCTGCACGGGTATCTCGTTGCCGACTAGGCCGCTAATCGTCGCACTGTTGACGAGCGACGTTGTTTCCGGCGGCGCGGCAACATTGACGGTCATTTGCACGCAGGCCTGGACCGCACCGGCCTGAACAGTGCCGATATCCCAGGTCACCGTGCCTGCGGCCAAGGTGCCGCCGCCCGTGGCCGATACGAAGGTCGTGCCGGCCGGGACGTCGTCAGTAATCAACGTTTGCGTCACATCGAATTGATTGATCGTATTGTCGTAACAAATAGTGTACGTCAGATTGTTACCGTTCTGCACCGGATCGACATTATCGGTCTTGCTCAGATTGAGCGGATTGTAGGACACATCTCCCAGCGGCACTACGAGTCCCGTCGGATCCGACCCGGTAAGAGCTATCGGCGGGCCCACCTGCGCGGCAGCCGATGTGTCCCAGACGGTTAAATTATCCGTATTGCATCCGCCTGACATGTAGACATACCCGCTTACGGGATCGGCGCCGAGGCCAAAACCACCTTGCCCCAGGGGCAAGTCAGCTTCGAACGAGGCGGTGTTCAGATTATACTTGCTCAGCACAGGATTGAGTACCGATACAGAAGTGGAGCAGAACCCGTCCGGCGCTACGGTGTAGACGAAGCCGCGCAGGGCGTCGACGGCAATGCCCGAAGGCGGATCGGTGGGTGAGAAGCTGTCGACCTGGGTCCAGGTGACCGTCTCATAACCCCTGACCCAGCCTGGTGACGTATTATCGCTGACATAGAGGACATCGTTGATCTCGTCGAGCGCCAGGCCGTAGAGCCTTACTGCGCTTGGCAAAACAATCTTGGCACCTCCCACCAGGGTAAGTGTTGGCGGCGTCACAGTTGTATCCAGATCGTAGACGTAAAGGTCTGGCGTGTTTCGATCGACTGTGTAGACGCGTTGTTTCTGTTGATCAACGACAATCCCGGAAAGGTTGGTCGCCCCCGGCGCCGTAGTGGTACCAAGGGGGGTCATCGTCTGCGCATCGATAAGCTGGATTGTGTTGGAAACCTCATAGGTGATAAACAGCGTCTCGGCCCCCACCTTCTCATCAATGGCGATTCCCACGGCACCGCCACCCAGACGCGGTATGAAATACTGAGCTTGAAAGGCAATGCTACCGTCTGGCTGAATGTCGTACGCCTGAATCGGCGTCGGATTGGCATTGATGTCCGAAATGGCATAAAGGGACTTGGCCGATGCCACGCCTGCAAAAAGCATGGCCTGCAGCACCAATGCCATCAGTGCATATAAGATTTTTCCTGTTTTTGCTGTTTTCATTGAGCACCCTCCTGGTTATGTGGTCGTTATTAGCTAAAAAGTCTCTTCATGCAGGTAGTTAAATAAATAGGGATAATGCACTTTCTGTGCCGGGAACTGTTCCCGGTTTTTGTTGCTATCTGGCCCTTAATGCGTTAAAAATATCTGCATAGTTAATGGAGGGTGCTTTGCCCCACCATGGGGCAACGCGCTTAACTGACTTGCTCTCAAAGTGCGCTCTCGGTCAAGCATTCAAGTGTACGAATAATGAAAGGTAAATGGTTACATCATGCGGGCAATAAAGGTACAACTGGTGGACGATCTGAAGCTGGTGGAAACCAGCTTACGGCTGCTACTGGATTCGGACCCTCAATTCGAGGTGGTTGGCCGCGCGCAATGCTCGAGCGAGTGCGGGAACAACTGCGTGAAAAACGAAGCCGTTGTTGTCGTTCTGTCGATCCCTCAGCATGGGAGATGCAACCTGAACTGTATTCGGCGCATTTCTTCAAAGGCACCTCGCACAAGCATTCTGGTCTTGACCGATCTTGAAAATACCGCCCTGGCAAGCCGGGCGCTCAAGGCTGGTGCTAAAGGCTATCTCACCAAGATGAGCACACCTGAAATGCTCAAGGAGGCCATCTGTGAACTGGCAGCCGGACGGACTTTTATCGACCCCTGGATGGCGCAACAACTGGCAATGCAAAAGACCATGGGCGAGCGCGGTCCATTCGATGCCCTGACCGCGCGTGAATTCGAAATCGCGCTGATGCTGGTTGAAAACCTCTCGCGCGACGAGATCGCCCGGCTGCTCCACGTCAGTCCGAAAACCGTAAGCAATCACCATACAAATGTGATTCGAAAACTTGGTATAAATAGTGAGGCTGGGCTGGCCCGCCTTGCCATTTCCCATGGCATTGTCATCAACTAGAAGCAGAAACCCCGGGTAAAGCTGGGAAGACGAATAAGCCCAGCCAACTAGAGCGGGGCGTAGGTGTTTCCCTCGCCATTGGTGGTGCAGGCGCCGGGGCAGATATCGTCCGAGGCAACCATCGAGGCCGTTCCCGGATCGGTGGTAGCGACGCCTTCCGATTTATCCGCCCAGTAGACGCTTGTGGCATCGGAATCCACAGCGTAGTCGCGCGTACCTTGTAAATGGCCGGCAACGGCAAGAAAAGAGGTCTCGCCTGCATCCGTGCCGGCAAATATCGTCACATTGTTGCTGATGCTGACCGCTACTTGCTCGGGCGTTCCTGCTGCGTTGTTTACAGTCGCTATTTGTGGGGAAGCCGCGCCAATCGTCAGTACCGCCCCAGCCCCACCTGTACCGGGATTACCCGATATGGGAACGGTAGAGCCATATTGCTGAGTGCTGTACATCAGCGCCTCCTCCGCCACTTTCAGGTTGTGCAGGTCGCTCTGGGAAGCCGAATTGAAGGCCCGTGCGCGAAAAGAGGCATACTGGGGAATGGCAATGGCCGCCAGAATACCGATGATGGCCACGACGATCATCAACTCGACGAGGGTGAATCCCCTTTGCCTTGAGGATGCGCCCTGACTGGCCGAATCCCTTGTTGTTCGCATGCCAACCTCCTACGGTGCTTCGATCGATAGGCGAGGGTAAAAATAAGCAATTTCCGCGCCAACTTATGTTTAGTCAACGCTCAAGGCACCTTCCGGCCGTAGTGTCAACGAGATCAAAGAATACGCCCATTCACTGGAGCCGGCATCATTCGACTCTGGAAATAGCAACCGGGGTGAGTGAAAGCAAATCGGCACCTTCAGCTGACAATATTTGTCATTCCCGGAAACAGAACGCATCGACCCTATTTGAATCAGACGTTATAAAGAGATATTGATTTATTGCTGGATGCAATAAATCAGAGCGTAAAGGGAAAAACGTGGTTTTCCCTTTACTTACAGAATCCGGCTGGTGACCTCCTGCTCGTGGGCAATGCATCTTCAGTTGATAGCGGAGTGTTTAGCATCGCCGCCGGAGTTCTAACCGAGATCGCTGGCTCTCCGTTTGCTCCTTCACTCGGTGCTTCGATAGTAGAGGGCATTCGCCTCAGCGCTGATGGAACGAAGCTTTATACAGGAGATAAACATCCCGCGTTCCCGATTCAATATTATGTAATATAACAGTCAGTTATGAATTTCCACAGAGAATATGGGGCACATATGGGGCACTTTGCCTCAATTCCAGACCGCAGATTGCAATCCAAATCAGCACCCTTCAGCACTATGTAAGGTAAGAAGCGAACGTCCACTTTCGGCAGCCGAAACCGGACATTCGAGAAGTAGAGTGATACTTCGAAGAACAAATCACCTTGTTGTGCTTATTTTCTGCATTAGGGTCATTCTGGAATGACCATGGCAAAATCCCGCCCCTCTTTATTCATGTTCCAAGTTCTGTTTCTGTTCTATATATATTTGACAGCAAGGTTAGATTAATATATTTTAATCATCCTCCGTTCCTCAAGAGTGGATTATCATGAGGCGGAAGAGAGTAATATGATGAACAAAGTGCAACGGATTGCCTTTGCTGTTGTTGCCGCGGCATTCGCTTATACGAGCGTAGCCAGTGCGGCTATCAAGAACACAAGGCACAACATGAGCACCTCCGGCGCGTGGAACTACACCACTGCTGGCGGTACTTACGCTGGTGCACTTGATGGTGACACCTCCGAAATCTGTGTCTTCTGCCACACGCCTCACGGTGGCAACAACGTCGGTGTTGGTCCTCTGTGGAACAGGGGTTTCAACAACACGGTTAACACCTATACGCAGTATGACAGCTGAACCATTGACGGCGAGAACCCTTCTAATAGTACAGTCACTGGCTCCATGCTGTGCCTGAGCTGCCATGACGGCACGCAGGCTATCGACACGCTGATCAATGCTCCGACCACGACTGGAGCCAATGGCTACAACTTCAACGGCGGCCTGGGTTCCGATCAGGGCTGGGCATGGACCGAGTCCAAGTGGATGAGCTCCGGTATTGTTGGTGGTGAAGTTGCCTACATTGGCACCGACCTGACTGACGATCACCCGATCATGATTCAGTACGGTGGTGGTGGTCTGAATACTAGTGGCGGCACATTGAACGACCCTCACTTCAATATGCCTTCGACAGCTGTGAAAAATGGCACGACGTACTGGTACTTCGACACAGACGCTTCCGGTGGTTTGTCCGGCTCTGACGTGAAGATGTACACCTATGCAACTGGTGGTTCTGGTACCCTGCAGCCGTACATAGAATGCTACACTTGCCACGATCCGCACGTTGAGACCAACAGGCCTTTCCTGCGTATGTCCAACTCCGATTCGGATCTCTGCCTGACCTGCCACAACAAGTAAGATATGTGACCTGACGGATCGGGTTTAACCCGTCCGAAGGAGACAACAGAGCGGGCCATGGAGCAATCCATGGCCCGCTCTGTTGTCGCTCGATGAATTGTTCGTATACAGGACAATGCAAAACACTGAATGGCTTTCGGCATATCGACATTTCTGGCAACCTTGAATTTTTGGCCTTACCTTGGAATAAGCGGGCCTCCTGTCACATTCGACCGATAAAGATCAAGGGGCTGGGCTCATCTATGGCGCTCTCACGAAATCAAGCGGGCCAGCATAATGGCGACAACTGCGGAACAGAAGGAAACCCGACCAAACTAAGAAATCTGTTTTTTTTGATCTTTGCCGCATCAGGGTTTGCCGGACTGATTTATGAGTCGATCTGGACACATTACCTCAAACTTTTCCTAGGCCACGCAGCTTATGCACAGACACTGGTTCTGGCCATATTTATGGGTGGCATGGCGCTGGGCGCGTGGCTTTGTAGCCGTTACTCCATGCGCTGGCACAAGCTTCTGCTCGCTTACGCTGTCGTTGAAGGAATTATTGGCGTTCTAGCGCTGATTTTTCACCCACTATTTGACGGGTTCATGCAGCTAGCCTACACCAGTCTAATTCCGTCCCTGCCTTCACCTTCCACGGTTAATATTTTCAAATGGAGCGCAGCAAGCCTGTTTATTTTACCGCAGTCCGTGCTGCTGGGTATGACTTTTCCACTCATGACCGCTGGCATAATACGCCGCTTCCCAGAAAACCCTGGCGGTGCGGTATCCATGTTGTACTTTACCAACAGCATCGGCGCTGCAATTGGCGTGCTGGCAAGTGGCTTTTTGTTTATTTCCTGGGTTGGACTGCCCGGCACGATACGAATTGCCGGGTTGATTAATATTGTTTTGGCCGTACTGGTCTGGATGATGGTTCGGAACGACCAGGATAATCTGGCGGACACGGGCAGACCGCAACCACAACCCGAAATGGCGACGGACTTCAGGCTGCTGTTATTGCTGTTCGTCGCATTTGTCACGGGCATGGCCTCATTCATGTATGAAATCGGCTGGATTCGCATGCTGAGTCTTGTGTTAGGCAGCACCACGCATGGCTTTGAGCTAATGCTCAGCGCCTTTATCACCGGGCTGGCTTTTGGCGGCCTGGTTATCAAGCGCTACATTGATCGCTTACAACATCCGATCCGCTTTCTGGCTTTCGTGCAGCTAATCATGGGCGCCTTGGCCCTGCTCACGCTCCCGCTTTATGGCAACACCTTCGACGTCATGCAATGGCTCATTCTGAACCTGGACAAAACGCATGATGGCTATGTCCTGTTTACTCTTTCGAGTCATGTGATTGCTCTGTCTATCATGCTTCCTACCACCTTTATGGCCGGCATGACCTTGCCACTTATTACTTATGTGCTGCTGCGTCGTGGCTATGGAGAAAAAAGCATCGGGGCGGTTTATGCCTCCAATACTGTTGGCGCCATCGCCGGTGTTTTTATTGCCGTTCATTTAGCCATGCCGGAGTTGGGCTTGAAGGGATTGATCTGCCTCGGCGCGGCGATGGATATCGCGTTGGGACTGGGTCTTGCCTGGTGGGTGTTCCCTGCCAAGCGGCTTCCGTCCATGTTGACTGCGGGCAGCGTTGGAATGCTATTGCTCGTGATGGTCACGGTGCAGCTCGACCCCTTCAAGATGTCGTCCGGTGTTTACCGGAACGGAAAGTTTCTAACCCCTAGCAATCACGAAATTCTTTATCAGCAGGATGGAAAGGCTGCCACGGTGACCGTCGGCAAGGACATTGGTGGTGAGTTCACGGGTTTTGTCCAGATCGCGACAAATGGCAAGGTCGATGCCGGCATCAACATGGATGACGCCAATCAACATGGCCCCGATGAAGCCACCATGGCGCTAATTGGAGCATTGCCGCTGCTTCTGCATCCCGAAGCCAGGGTCGCGGCCAATATCGGCATGGGATCGGGCATGACCACCCATGTCATGATGAGCTCACCGCAACTGGATCGACTGGACACCATTGAAATCGAGCCTGCCATGGTGGCGGGCGCCCAATTTTTCCGTCCGCGCGTGGGCCTGGCCTTTGAAGACCCACGCAGCCATATTCACATCGAAGACGCTAAAACGTTTTTTTCCGGCAATAGGCAAAAATACGATATTATTATTTCTGAGCCGTCCAACCCCTGGGTCAGCGGCGTAGCCAGCCTTTTCTCCGAGGAATTTTACCGTCACGTCAAACGCGCCATGAACAAGGATGCCCTTTTCGTGCAATGGTTGCAGCTGTATGAAATTGATTTGAATCTTGTGGCCTCGGTCATCAAGGCGCTCTCCGCCCATTTCGTCGACTACGATATCTATGCAAGCAATGATACGGACATTGTCATCATTGCCAAAGCGGATGGCAGCGTGCCCAGGCTACCGACAGACATCAAGATGGACGGCGGCCTGGCGCACGAGCTCAAGCTGGTAACGGTACGAGGCATCCAGGATCTGCTCATACGTTGGATCGGCAATAAGGCTGTTTTAAATCCACTGTTTGATTCATATGCGATCGAAGCTAATTCCGATTACTTCCCGGTACTGGACCTCAACGCCGGACGAACGCGCTTTCTGGGCCAGGATGCATCAAGTCTGGTTGCGATGGCATTTGCGGAAATCCCGGCCATTGAAATGCTTGCTGGGCGCACGACCGACAGCTCTAGCTCTATTCCGAGCCTCACAAGACACCTCACCAAGTCCGTCAACACCAACCTGGCTGCTGCATTGAATCACTATCTGCTGACGGGCAAATCGCAACGGGAGAATCTAGGCTCGGAGATGGCGGACAACATACACAGCAACACGAATTTATCACGCCGCGTCTTCCTGCAATGCAATATGCCAATCCCCAGACATGTCTGGCTTGGCGCGCTTTACCGGGATATTGCCAAGCGTGTCCTGCCCTACCTGGCTCCAGACGAGTTGGACGCCTTCTGGAGCAGACTGGAGTCTGATGTTTGCTGGCCCCAGATACCGCCCTTTATTAAGGACAATATTAGGCTCTTGCAAGCGGTCAGCCACCGAAACGGCCCTCTGATGGCGCAGACTGCCCGCAAATTACTGGCCAGCTCACAGGGCTTACCCCAGGGATTTATAAGTTATTACTTGTCTTCCGGTACACTTGGTCATTTGGCATCAGGGGATAAGCTTGCCGCAAAGCAACTATGGCAAGAATACGAGGGTGAGATGGGCCCGAAATCATCTTGGCCCCTGGTCGCCCACCTGCTGGCAAGCCACAGCCAATAACTAGCCGGCTGCTGCCAGTGAATCAGGACATTGTGGCAATAACGGCCGATTGACGAGCCATGGCATTGAGAGGCAGGGACGAGCAGGCTATGCTAGGCCGATGTGGCAGGCAGGAGAATTGCTTGCCAAGTTTCTTACAGGCATTGACGCCTAATCCCTCCTTGGAGTTATGGGTGGAGTGTGGCATGAAGCAGATAGCTGTTGTTGGATGCATTTTCATGGGGTTGTTGTCATTGCCCGCTTGCGGCACTGATCCAAACCTCGTTCTTAGCTATGCCGAAGACGGCAAGGCTGGGGCAATGAAAACACTTTTACGAAAGCGTTCCCTGGCAAATTACAGCGATGAATTCGGAACCACGGCCCTGATGATTGCTTCAGCCAAGGGCAACACAGATATTGTCAAATTGCTTTTGGAAAAGGGCGCGGATCCCAATCGGAAAAATCTTGAAGGTGGAACGGCCTTGCATGATGCGGCGCGCAACGGCCATTCTGAACCCGTGCGAGCGCTTTTGCGACAAGGCGCTGATGTAGACATCAGGGATAACCTGGGATTTACACCTATCCATGTGGCGGCTGACAAAGGCAATGGGGACATCGTCCGTATCCTTTTGGCGCATAGCGCCAACGTAAACCTCATCAACACTTATGAATGGTCGCCCCTGTCAATCGCCTGCCGCCGGGGATATACGCGTATCGTCAAAATGCTTCTGTCTCATGGCGCGAAGTTGAATCTCAGGCAGGGTAGTCATACCAATGCCTTGAGTGAAGCTAGGCACAATGGTCACAGTGAAATCATCCAGCTTCTTTTGGCGCACCAAAGCAATCGATAATCTTTATTGCCATTCTCAAGTAAATCGGCTTTACTGCAAAATCAACACCGGCGCTGGTAGCTCAGCTGGATAGAGCATCAGGCTTCGAACCTGAGGGTCGGGGGTTCGAATCCCTCCCAGCGCGCCAGATGGAAGGAAAGAAGCTAATCCCGTGCGATTAGCCTTGAGGATTCGGGAATCATACGCTGATCGCGGAAGGATAAGTCAACAACTACCTCCAAATAAGGGTCTGTTGCTTACAACCGATGAGGCATACCTACGATGCTATCTAAACCAGCTGATTTATTATCTCTCAGTCATAAGTATTTATTCTGGTTTGCGCTTCTCTTATCCGTACTGCCTATATGGGTGGTGAAATACCCTCCGATGGTTGACTTGCCGCAGCATGCGGCTCAAGTGAATGCGCTGCACCAAATGTGGCATAACAATCCATTATTTACGTCTTTATTTGAAATAAACTGGTTCACGCCCTATCTGGCGGGCTATTTAGCCGTATATTTTTTCACGTTATTTCTTCCTCTCATGATCGCTTTCAAGGTTGTTATCTCGATCTCTGTCATAGCTACGCCCCTTCTTTCTGGCATGTTATTCCGGGAAATTGGTGCCGATGAACGCTGGAAATGGTTGGTTATCCCATCAAGCCTCAGTTTTGCGTTTTACTGGGGACTACTGAATTATCTGGTAGCGATCCCTTTGGGCTTGTTGTTTCTCATTTTCACCATTCGCTTTAATCATAGTGCGAGCTTGAAAAATGGCATTCTGATTGGTGCATATTCGATATTTCTGTTCTTGTCCCATGTGCTGGTGCTGGCCTTCGCATCCTTGTTGTCTTTATCCTATTTGATCGGGGCCAATTATCGGAATTTTAGGGCAGTGTGTCTTCGCAGCCTGCCTTATACCACGCCGCTTCCCCTCATCGCCTTCTGGCTTCTGGCCACCTACGCGGGTGAACACCAAGCCAGTGAAAGTTCGGTCGTTCTCAACTACAACATCAAAAAGTTGCACATCCTGCTGACGCAATTCACCGGTTCCGACCTGCCCTTTTTCGTCTATATCGTTTTTGCCACGGTAATCGCCTTTCCATTTCTAGTCAGGGCCAAGTTAAACCGCAGGCCTGAGCGCTGGCTGCCTCTGGCAACGGGTGTCATTGTTTACCTGGCTGCCCCTTCGCACGCGTTTGGCGCTGATCTGATCGATCAGCGCCTGGGAGCATTTCTGGCGCCACTCTGGTTTACCATTTGGGATGCACCGGAAAAAAAATCCGCCATATGGGACTGGATCGTGGTTTGCATTGTCTGCATATGGATATCCATGAATATGTATCGATTTGTTCAGTTTGATCGCGATGCAAAGCAGTTTGATGAAATCATGTCGCTGATACAGCCCGCAAAGAAAGTCATGTCGCTGATGGCAGTAAATCGAAGCCCTCATTTTTCATATCCTGTTTTTCTTCACTTTCCCTCCTGGTACCAGGCTAGTAACAACGGCATCGTGGATTTCAATTTTGGCCAGTTCTATCCAGTTATGGTTCGATACAAGAAAAGTCATATGCCTAAGGTTGGTGAATTGAACGTATGGTATCCAACCCTATTCCGCTGGCACTCTTATGATGGCGCGTCATACGATTATTTCATCGTTCGCGCGCAATCGGATATGAGCAGGGAGATATTTAAGGAGCGCCGATCCGCGGTGCGCTTGATTTCCAGAGCCGGCCGCTGGTGGCTGTATGAGAACAGGCTTCGCTAAGGAGCCGCTGATTAATTCAGCACTTCCGCGTAGCCCACGGATGATCTGCCAAATTAAGCTCGTAAGTGTTTGATTTATAAGTAAAGGGGAAACCACATTCTTCCCTTTACGTTCTGATTTTATTACAGGATGCAATAAATCAACATCTGCCTAAATTCAAACGAGGCAAACCTACCCAAACACAAGCCATGATTGCAGAAAACTGCATACTACCCTCCGAAATGACTCGATGATTTCTCCTGCGGCTCACATTCGCACTTGAACGATCTAACATTCTGGAGGCAACCCAGTATGAGGACGGTGCCATAAACTCAAACGTCTGGCTGAGGAAGTTGCCGACTGAGTTAAATCCCCGCCAGCTTCATAATCTTACGGATACCCTAGTTCCACGCTGTCCGCCTGAGGCCTATCCGGGCAAAAGGCGTCGACAGCCAGCGATGGCTCTTCTCCCAGCATCCAGCGACTCATGAGATCGGCCGTAATCGGGGCCAGGGCGACGCCGTTGCGGTAATGCCCGGCCGCCACCCAAAGGCCTGGCTTGTTGCGCACCGGGCCCAGAAAGGGCATGCCATCCGGGCTGCCAGGCCGAAAGCCCATCCACTGATGCTCCACTTCGGCCTGTTCCAGCTCTGGGACAATTCTTATCACCGCGGCAAGCAAATTATGAATGGCCTTAACACTCGTGCCGCGCTTGAAGCCGACATTCTCCATGCTGGCGCCAACCAGGATGCGACCATCGGCCCGAGGCACGAAATAGGCCCGGTCGTGCTTGATGATATGACGCATGCGGCCAGGCTCGTCCCTGAGAAGCACGATCTGCCCCTTGACTGGCTGCACGGGCAGGGAAAGACCCAACCGCCTCGACAACTCGCCGTTCCAGCTGCCAGCCGCCAATAGCACCGCATCGGCTTCGATCTCCTCCCCACTCGCCAGACGCACGCCACACACGCAACCACCCTGCTCGACAAGGCCAACGCATTCGGCCTGCTCCCTGATGTCCGTGCGCCGTAACTCCAGCACCCGGCGTACGGCCCGCAAAAGACGGGGATTGCGAACCTGCCCCACATCGCGCCACAGCAGCGCCCCTTCTACGTCATCAACAAGCAAAGGCTCTTCCTGCCTGACACGCCCGGAATCCAGGTCTTCCACCTGCCAACCAAAGCGCGTCGACCAATCGAGCGCCGCCGTTTTGTGGGTTGAATTGTCACTGGGAAGGAACGGAATCATCAAGCCACTGCGGCTCCACTCTACGGATAGGCCTGTTTCAGCCTCGAGTTCGTCCCGCATCGCCGGATACATGGCCAAGCTTGCTTCAAGCAGATGCGTAAATGCGTCGGGATAGAGCCAAGGGTAAATGGGGCAAAGAATGCCCGCCCCCGCCCATGACGACTCGCGTCCCATTTTTCCCCGCTCCACCACGATCGGCGTTGCGCCAAAGCGATGCAGGAACCATGCCGTCAGACAACCAATGATGCCGCCGCCGATAATCACCACTCTACGATCCGACACCAATTACTCCTTTCGCATGCTTGCCGGGCCTACCCCGCCTCCATACCATGACGCCATGCCCGAACAAGCGGACAATCTGGCCGCGGCCTATGCGCACTGTCAAAACCTGGCCAACAGCCATTACGAAAATTTCCCAACCGCTTCGAAATTCATTCGCCGCGATCTGCGCCCTGCCGTCGCCGCCATCTACGCCTTCGCGCGCTACGCCGACGATCTTGCCGACGAGGGCGACGCCGATGCCGAGCAGCGCCTGAAGCAGCTCGACGCTTGGGAAACCTTGCTGGAGCGTTGTCAGATGGAGGCGGTGGACCATCCCGTATTCCTCGCCCTCGCCGATGCCATCCGCCGCCATGCGCTACCCATCCAGCCGCTGCACGACCTGCTCACCGCCTTCCGCATGGATGTCAGCGTCCATGCCTATGCCAGTGTGGCCGAATTGATGTTCTACTGCCAGCACTCCGCCAATCCGGTAGGGCGTCTGGTGCTGGCGCTGCATGGCATTGGCCATCCGTCGGCACTGGCGGCTTCCGACGCAATCTGCACCAGCCTGCAACTGATCAATTTCTGGCAGGACTTAAGCATCGACATCCCGCGCGGCCGCTGCTATCTGGCCGATGACTGGCTGAAACCAGCCAAGCTGGACAGCCGGAAGGTGCTCAACGGCCAGATCAGCGAGACCGAACTGCAAGCCGCGCTTGATCCGGCAATTGATTACACCCGTCAACTGATGATCTCCGGCCGCAGCCTGCTCGCTTACCTGCCGTGGCGGCTCAGGCTGCAAATCGCCCTGACCATGCGCGGAGGCACGCGAATCCTGGATCGCGTCGCTGCTTCCCGGCAAGTGCTGCACCATCGTCCGGCATTGTCGGGCGGAGCCTGGCCCGGCCTGATCCTGCTCGCTTTGTGGGACAGCGTGACCACACGAGAAGCAGGCATGGAGACGGCATGAGCCAAAGCAGCAATGATATGCGCTACTGCATCGACAAGGTTCGCGGCTCCGGCTCTTCCTTTTTCTATTCCTTCCTGCTGCTGCCCGAGGACCAGCGCCGCGCCATGATGGCCCTGTACTCGTTTTGCCGCGAAACCGACGATATCGCCGATGAGGTGCCCGATCAGCAGGTGGCCACTGTCAAAATGCAATTCTGGCGGGATGAAATCGGCCGCGTATTCGCAGGCTTGCCGCGCCACCCCGTCGGTAAGGAGCTGGCCTGGGCGCTGACGCACTATGCTCTCAGTGAAGAGGCTTTCTATGAAATCATCGATGGCATGATTATGGATATCGCCCGCGTACCCATGATCACGTCATCCGACCTGGATCTCTATTGCTATCGGGTCGCCGGCACCGTCGGTCTGTTATCCATTGAAATATTCAGCTATGCCAACAACAAAGCGCGCGATTTCGCCACTGCCCTGGGCGACGCCCTGCAACTGACCAACATTCTGCGCGATCTTAAGGAGGATGCCGAGCGCGGGCGCATCTACATCCCACAGGAGAAGCGCATACGTTTCGGCGTGGCCGACCAGGACTTCATCGATGGCAACTTCAGTGACTCCATGTCGGCGCTACTGGCCCACTACGGCGACAAGGCCGAGGGCCAGTACCAGAAGGCCTTAAGCCTCTTGCCGGCCGAGGACCGGGCGCGGCTTTGCCCCTCGATGATTATGGGATCGATCTACTACGCCTACCTGCAACGCCTTCGCAAGTCCCAGTTCGATGTCTGGAACCAGCCCGTCCATCTCCTGCCCGCCCACAAGATGTGGATTGCCTGCCGCACCTGGCGGCGGGAAAAAAGAGGTTCAAGGCGAGGCATAGCGCCGGCCTTCGCATGAGCCGAATCGCAGTTATCGGCGGCGGACTCTGTGGCCTGACTGCGGCCATTCGCCTGGCGCAAGGGGGCGCGGACGTCGAGTTATGGGAAGCCGCCACCTACCCAGGCGGCAGGACCAGCTCTTACTTTGATCAAAACATGCAGGCCTGGGTGGATCGAGGGCCGCATCTGATGGTGGGCGCATACCAGGCCACCCGGGCGCTGCTGCGCGATGCGGGAGCTGAATCCAACGCCTGCTTTCAGCCCTCGCTATCACTGCCATTGTGGGATGGAGGTCGCAGTCATTTCAGCCTGCAACCGCCATCCTGTCTGCCGCTTGCCCTGGCCCTGCCGCTGTCGCTCGGCCGCTTGCCGGGGCATGGATCGGCATCAATCCTGGCCATGCTGCGCCTGGCCGCCAGTCTCAGGCGCGTCATTGATAAACATGCCAACGTCGAAGAATGGCTGGCATCGCTCAATATACCTGATCGCCTCAAGTACGACCTGCTGGAAGTCATCTGCATCGGGGCCATGAATGAGACGATGGACACGGCCAACGCAGCCAGCTACGCGCGCGTGCTGCGCGACAGCTTCGACAGCCATGATGCGGCCAGACTGGGCTGGTTCCGCGCGCCTCTTAGGCAGGCGCTGATCGACCCGCTGATCAACTTGGCGCAAGGCGTTGACGCGCATATAAGGCTCAGCTCCCCGGCGCGCCGATTGAGGATCGCGAATGACAAAGCCTCCATCGTGGGCAGCAACGACCAGGAGCATAGCTTTGAGCAGGTCATCCTGGCGCTGCCGCCCTGGCAAAGAAACCGGCTTCTTGGGACGGACGAGGCGTTTGAGGCGCGCACAATCGTCAATGCCCATTTCTGGTTTGATGCCGATGTGAAGCTGCCCACCGCGATCATCGGCACGCTCGGCGCCCATGCGCATTGGTGGTTCGATATTGATGCCATGCACGGGCAAGCGCAGCGGAATGCGCGCCATCTGTGCGCTGTCGTCAGCGCCGACGACAGCGACATAACCGCGGCGCAACGGCAGGATCTTCTGTGTCGCGAGTTGGCTGATCTACTCGGACTGGAACATGCGCCCAAGCCCAGATATCAGCGCCTGATCATCGAACACCGCGCCACATCATTGGTGAGGGCAAGCAGGCAGGATCGTGGCGCGCTTCCCCGGCAGCTCATTGATGCCAGCGAAACTCCGCAACCAGGTCAATTGCCCGCAACCATTGAAGCAGCGGTCAGACGTGGCGAAAAGGCTGCAATATCAGCACTGAATGGAGGGGCTGAGATCGATTATCCACTTTGAGTCGTGTCAATTCGCAGAGTTGGCCGACCACCATAGTCAGCTTCCAATTCACCTCGATATAACTATGTAACTTATTAATATATATGGCAATTGCTAAGATGCTTAAAATTTAAGCATGAGAATATGGTTGCGCTCATTCGTTCAATTGGCGCGCTTCAGCAAATGTTATCTACAGTTTTATCCACAGAGGCTGTGGAGCCATGCCGTAAGTGCTTGCAAGATAAGAAGTTGACGTGGATCACGTTTGTCTTGCCGCCTGTGGCGGGGTGATTGGCCTCATTTTCGGCCACTTGTTGCAAGGACATTTTTTTGTAGCTTGAGGTCTCATGCAGCCGCCCCCTTTTCGCCGTTACTCCCTCGTTGACCAGCTGATCAGCCACGTCGATCGGGCTCTTTACGATGTCTTTTGTGAGCAGCGGGCCAGCCGTCCCAATCCGGCCGAATCCATCAAGGAAAAAGCTCGTCTTGGTCCGGAGCAGTCCAGGAATGCCGCCAGCCTCATGCGCGTCAATCATGCCGGCGAGGTTTGCGCCCAAGCGTTATATCATGGCCAAAGCCTGACGGCACGGGATCCTTCGTTGCGCGACAAGCTGCGCCAGGCATCGAGCGAAGAGAGCGATCATCTTGCCTGGTGCCGCCAGCGCCTAACTGAACTGGATTCGCGCCCTTCCTACCTCGATCTACTGCTGTACGTCGGCTCGATGGCCATCGGATCCACCGCCGGCATCCTGGGCGACCGCTGGAATCTGGGCTTCCTGGCTGAGACCGAGCATCAGGTCGTGCGCCATTTGGATAGCCACCTTGCCCGCCTGCCCCAGCAAGACGTCAAAAGCCGGGCCATTGTGTCTCAAATGCGCGAAGACGAACTGGGCCACGCCGAGCTGGCTGAAGATTTGGGCGCTGCCGAATTGCCAAAGCCGGTTAAAAGCTTCATGCGCTTTACCGCCAAGGTGATGACAACGCTGACCGAGCGCATCTAGCTCAGGGCGTGATGGCGCCCGGATGCTTCACGACAAATGAGAGGTTGGGTTCGAAATTGACACTCTGAAACAGCCTCGGTTTTTGTACTCCGAGTTCGGAATGGGCCTACGAGAGGTTCGCCAGCCAGACGACGGACGCGACGGTCGATTACTTCATAGTCGCGGGATACAGGTTGACTATTAGGTTCTACGGGCAAGAGCAGGTCTGCGAATATTTTCGGCGCATGCTTCCCTGACTCGCTGCCGCAGCCCAGGGATCCTTGATAATATACTTACGCGTCTTTGCACTAATCTGCGCATTTTTTGTCTGATGTAATGTAAAGTGTCGATAAGAAACTGGTCCCCTTCACGCATGCGAAGAAGCTCTTGAGTAATCCTCATCGATTGTTGTGCTCGAATGATCCTATACTTAATGTCCACCAACTCGTTCAACGCTTCCTGTAATCTAGTCTCGGCTTCTATACACCTATAATACGACTCCCGGGGCTTTGCCGGGCCTGGCCTACCCCCGAAACGGTTTTCAGTCGCCCTGTGGGACAATGCAGGTCTCTGTCCCTTAATTAACCTCTGGTCGTCCATGCGCGCCTCTCTACTTTTAGGCTCTACGGGCAGGAACAGGTCTGCGAATATTCTCGGCGCATGCTTCCCTGGCGCGCTGTCGCAATCCCTGAATCCTTGCTTCCATGCTCGCGCGTCTTTGGATTAAAGTGTCCAGCCGTCGTCTGTGCCATGTAATCTGGGCTCTGTCCCGCCTAAGCGATTCGGCATACCGGGGATAGTTTCTGTCCAAGTTGCGAATAGAGCGTTGCCAAATCTTCATCGACCCATTGTACCGCCTGATCTGATTATCAATTCTCGATAACTCTCTTACCGCCTCCTGCAAGCTATATCGGGCTTGCATACACCTTTCCCTTTGATCCATCGCCCGGCCCATCGCCAGGCGTGGCCTGCCCCCTAAACGGTCTTCAGTCGCCCTCTGGGACAATGCGGGCCTCTGTCCCTTGATTAACCTTGGGTCACCCATGCGCGCCTCTATGCTCTTAGACAATCGTTGATATCTAAGGGGTTAACCCCGAGGACAGGCACGCCGGGATTCCGGCCCGGCAATCCTTTCTGATGCCGATGTTCCCCGAGCTCTCGGTGATTCACCATCTTGAATTCCGCAGGTGAAATCTCGGGAATGCTCGCGGGCTCTTCTTCTATTTCCGGCAGCTACCTCGCGCCGGAGATGCTCGGACATTCCCCGCTGCATGGTTATCGCTTCTTTAGGCGGCGGCATAGTAATATCTCCTATTTATTATGCATCAGGCGGGACAATCACATCCGTACCATCGCCCTCAACCACGATCTTCTTCTCGATATCCGGATCGCCGAGCTCACCTTCTTCAAGCCTTGCAGCCTTGCGCAAGTTTTCAAGCTCAGCCGACCTGATCTCCGCCTCAACTTTAAGAACATCCATCTTGCGGTGTTTGAGCTTGAAGTCTTCAATGAGCGGATGCGCACCCGGCAGAGCTTCAATGAACAGTTGCCCTGTGGGAATAATAATCTCATCGGCATTCCGGCGAGGCGAAGAGAGACGTTGCATCACGGCATCCCTTATCTGGTTTTTCTCTACATCAGTAATGCCGGGCCTGTTCCAGGCACACTCAGCAAATTCGAGAAGGTCCTCGACCGTGTAATCATTCATCCAGACCGGGTCACTTGCACCGAAATAATCGTCGTAATACTCCCGCATCATATAGCTGGTCAGGTAGTTCGACTTTTTTAGGGGGAAGATGATGTAATTGCCCTTGAATCCGAGGGGATGATCAAGATCAGCAATCTCCACCAGCTTCTTAGTTTCTGTCATTGAAGGAGGAATACATTCAAATTCAACAGGCAGTTTCTTTGTTGACTTTCCACCCGGAGGCTCTGGGATCCATATGGCCGCAGCTTTTTTCCGAATGCATTTTCCACTTACCGGCGAGGCAGGAACCTCAATCTCATTATCATATAGCCTGAAATATCGCTGATCGGGTACCTCATGGCTCCATATCGCCTGTATATAATACAAAATATTGTCCTTGATATGGATGCGTAGCTGATCAATCGCAACACGGCGATTGGTCTGGGTCTTGATAGAGTCGGTATATTTTCCTGTTGCCGAATCAAGGGATTCTCTGGCAATGAGCAGTTTTTCCTGCGTTTGTAATAGTGTTTCCTCTACATAATCCAGCTTTTTTTGAAGACTTTTTACTCGCGCATCGAGTTCATCTCTTGCCATTTCACCGGCATCCCCTGTGAACAAGTCCCCGATAGCGTCAGAAAACCAACCCTCGGCTTCTTCACGGGCTGCTGCTATGGCGTGCGATTGTTCAGTATTAATCAAACCTTCTCGAATTTTATCTCTGGTCGAGAGCAGACCGCCTGCGGTGGCCTCAAGTTGTTTCGCAATCCGGTTTTGTGTATCCCAATTTGCTTTTATAATGCTAAGACCGAGCTCATCTCCTGCAAAACTATTCGTCAATTCATCAAGTGCAGGTTGCAGGCTATCATCAAGCAACACACGCCTTAGAGTCCATTCGTAGGAGATCAGCCATGCTTCATCAATTTCATGAGGGTAAGGCACATCCTGAGCGACCATAATCACTGGCGTAACACGCTGGATAAATTCGTTGATTCTGTACCGCCGCTGCAGTTCGTAGAACAAATAGGTGACGGTGATCTCCTGATTCGGGTTGGATATTTCGCCCGATGATGTGTGTTCAACCTCAGAGGAATCGCTTGTATTCACCTCAAGCGAACGTTCATTTTTGTATTCCGAAGCAGCTTTTCGAACGGATTCTCGAAATGCTTTTTTCGTCTCCGCCGTTTCTTCTGCCTGGTTCATCGAGAATTCGTTAGAACCCGATATAGAGCCAATACCTATATTAAATGAGCCTTCCGAGGCCATCTTGAAGTTGGTTGAAAGGGATGCTTTACGCAGGATTTCCGACTCAGCACGTAAAGTCTCGGACGATTCCAAACTTCGGCTGGACAATCCTTTTTCAGTCTCTATTTGCTGCCTGCTCTTTTTTACCACTTGTTTGGTCGTGAATTTTCGATTCTCTCCGGGTGCAAGTGGAATCGTTGCTACAAGATTTCCAGTCTGGTAGGTAATCGGTTCCCACTTCTGCCTGTAGGTCGTCATGATGCCGAAGTTGTATGAATCCGGAACAAAGATATCAAAAGCGTGTTTTTCAGATAAACGCTGACCGATGCTCAACAGAAGCTTCTGCACTCTACTTCTTACACCCGACGGATTCGCTAGGAGCTTTTGCACCTGTTCACGATAATAGGCTTCATGCTCATCATGCTTAATATGCCAAACAGCTGAGCTTATTATGCGATGTTGGTCAACTCCCAGTGAGTTCCATAGATCGAGCGATATTTCAGGAAACAGCTCGGCAACATCACTGGGTATAGGGACAACATCATAAGTAACGCCAGTTGCGCCCAGATCAGAAAGAAGCCGGCGCAGATCATTCACATCCCCCAGCGCTTCCAAGTCAGCTGTTGATAAACCCAGTTCCTCCCGCACTCTAACGACTTCACCATAAAATGATTCAACATCGCTTTTCAAAAGCCCATCAAAAGCTGAGGTCCAGACATCTTGAAATGCGATCTGAAGCGTATGAAAATCATGATAAGAAGTGACATCCGCAGGGCCGCCTGAGAGTTCGTTCTTTGATATATTTATCCCAATATCCGTATTATTCGGCCGTTTTAGCAGGTCATTAAAATTAATCGGTTCAATATCATCCACCTGCTCTTTCACGCTAGCTAGAATTGATTCTTGCAGCGTTGCCGGGAGCCCCCCGGCGGGAGGCGTGCCACTATCTGACGGCGAAGATGGTCCGTCTAACGAGTCCAGAGCGGCACTTGTTGCTCGTACATCCCAGCAACCCTCGATCAGCGTCCGTGCACGCTCCAGAACGACCGTTTCTCCTCTTTCTGCACGCTTTTCCATCACCTGCATCAGTTTTTCGTGATCAATTTCATTTGGCCCCAGTATTTCACCGTTTACTTCTTCCAAGCCGAGGATGGTCAACTCCTCTTTGGATAAGCGTAGCGTCAACCCTCCTTTATAATCTGCCAGCCTTTTAAGGCTTGCAGCCATCGTACCCTCAAGAGCAGAGGCTAATCCATCCGCCGTTTCAACAAAAAGCGGGCTTTTCCTTTTTGCCAAAGGCACCGCGCCAAGCTTCGCGACAAACTTCTTGGCGTTTTTCATGATCAAGGTCTGATGATCTACCTCTTTCTTTATAACAGGGGGAAGGTTTTTTCTAATCACTTCTCGATTTTTAAGTGATTTTGCAACCGATGCTATGTAGGTATCCGGGTCCAGCTCCATTCTTTCAGGTTTCCCAAACGAAATACCAAACATATCCAAGCGCTCTTTCGGCAATTGAATAAGATAGCTCTCTGTTCGACCGGCATTAGCACGTGGCACGTAGGAGTAATGCAAAATACGCTTTTCCGGGGGTATGACATTAGAATCCGTTTCACTGGCAGGCTCTTCAGGCGCCATAACGAGAAGAACAAGATCGGGGCGTTTTTCCTGATTACGCACCTGGAATTCACTGTCTTCATAGGAGAGAGAGAATTCACCCTTATCATCGGTAATCACCGAGCCTATTCGGTCAGCCTGAAACCTTTGCCAGAAATCCGCTCCAAGCGCTGGCTGGCCGGAACCCAGGCATTCTTCCGGTTTGGTCTTTGGGTCCATGTCGTAGATGATGGCGAGCATATTGGGGATACCAATCCCGGTTTCCTTGACGATTACCTTTCCAATTACTTTGTTCATTGCTCTCCTCCCTGCTCAATGTTCCTTAGTGGTTTAAGCACATTCCAAATGCGTGTGCAAGTCCTAAATGATATCTGTGCGGTCAGGGATCAGACTCAGTTGGTTTAGGCATCAAGCCGATGCAAGGCTTACCGGGCTAACCAAGCGCTTGCCGGCATGCTAACCTTTCGCCACCTAACAATTCGGAGAGAGAACACCCATGTCAGGACATTCAAAATGGTCCAGCATCAAGCACAAGAAGGCTGCTGTTGATGCCAAGCGTGGCAAGATTTTCACGCGTTATATCCGTGAAATCACGGTTGCGGCGCGCAACGGCGGCGACCCGGATGCCAATCCCAGGCTGAGAGCGGCGATTGTCGCCGCCAAGGGCGTGAATATGCCCAAGGACAATATCGACCGCGCCGTTGCCAAGGGCGCGGGCGGCGGTGATGGTGCGGCCATTGAGGAGATACGCTACGAGGGCTACGGCCAGGGTGGCGTCGCTATCCTGGTGGACTGTATGACCGATAATCGCAACCGCACGGTGGCCGAGGTGCGATCCACCCTGACCAAAGCCGGTGGCAACATGGGCGAATCCGGCTGCGTATCATGGATGTTTCACCAGAGGGGCCTGTTCGTGTTCGACCGCAACGAGGTCGACGAAAACGCCCTGATGGAAGCAGCACTTGAAGCGGGTGCGGAGGACGTTGAGGACAAAGCTGATGAGGGCTGCATCGAGGTCACCTGCGATCCGATCGATTTCGTTCAGGTGCAGGAAGCCTTGGTAGACGCGGGCCTTAACGCCCAAGTGGCGGAAGTTGCCTGGATTCCGGAGAATAATGTGCCCGTGGAGGGCGAACCGGCTGAAAAACTGCTCAGGCTCATCGAGCGCCTGGAAGATCTGGACGACGTTCAGAACGTCTACGCCAACTACGATATTTCCGATGCGGAAATGGAGCGGATCAGCGCCTGATGCGCATTCTGGGCGTGGACCCGGGCTCACGTATTACGGGCTTTGGCATCATTGATGCCCAAGGCAACCGCCTGCGCCATATTGCCCACGGCTGCATCAAAACAGGCAAGGGCGAACTGCCCGAACGGCTGCACCAGCTGTTTACCGGCCTATCCAATGTGATTACCGAGCACCAGCCTGATGAAAGCGCCATGGAGGACGTGTTCATGGCCAAGAATGCCGCCTCGGCCCTCAAGCTCGGGCAGGCCAGAGGCGCGCTCATCGCCGCCTGCACACATGCGGGCCTGCCGGTACAAACCTACAGCCCTACTGCCACCAAACAGGCCGTGGTGGGTTTTGGCCGCGCCGAGAAGCAACAAATGCAGCATATGGTCAAACTCATGCTGGGACTGCACGATGTGATTCAGGAGGATGCCGCGGACGCCCTGGGCGTGGCCATTTGCCATGCCCATCATCTGCCCGCGCGTCACCGGCAGCTTGCCGTATGATTGGCTGGCTTTCCGGCACCGTGCGCCATATCGATCCGGCCGGACTGGCGCTGATTGACGCCAGCGGCGTCGGCTACGAGGTGCACGCGCCCATGCAGACGCTGTGCCAGCTGAAAGTAGGGGAACCGGCGGAGCTTTTCATTCACACCCATGTGCGCGAGGACCAGATCACCCTGTTTGCCTTTAGCGACACCAAGGAGAGGACATTGTTCCGTCAGCTGACCGGGGTGTCGGGCATCGGGGCGCGCATGGGGCTGAATATACTCTCCGGCATGTCGCACCAGGATCTGCTCAATGCCGTGGAAGTCGCCGATGCCGCCGCCATAAGCCGTATCCCCGGCATCGGCCAGAAAACCGCTCAGCGCTTGATTCTGGAGCTGAAAGGCAAGCTTGTGGATGAGGCCAGTGCCGTGCCCGCCGCGTCCAGTATCGCCTCTGATGTGCGCTCCGCCCTGCTCAACCTGGGCTACAAACCCGCCCAGACGGGCAGAGCGCTTGAGGCCATCCAGGCCGAGCAGGATTTCGAGTCCGCTTTTAAGACGGCGCTGAAGGCGATGGGATGAACGAGCGCGTGATCGACAGTCAGCCGCTACTCGACGATAGCCTCGATGACACCCTGCGGCCCACCCGGCTGGACGAATATGTGGGTCAGGAGGCGATTCGCGCCAACCTGTCGGTATTCATACGGGCGGCGAAGGGCAGAAGCGAACCGCTTGATCACGCCCTGTTCTGCGGCCCGCCGGGCCTGGGCAAAACCACACTGGCGCATATCATCGCCACCGAGATGGGCGTGAGCTTACGCTCCACCTCCGGTCCGGTCATTGAGCGCCAGGGCGATCTGGCCGCTATTCTCACCAACCTGGAACCGGGCGACGTGCTGTTTATCGATGAGATTCATCGGCTCAGCCCGCAAGTGGAGGAAATCCTCTATCCGGCTATGGAGGACCGCCAGCTCGACATCATCATTGGCCAGGGTCCGGCGGCGCGGACCATCAAAATGGATTTGCCGCCGTTCACCCTTGTCGGGGCTACCACCCGTACCGGCCTTCTCACCAACCCGCTTCGCGACCGCTTCGGCGTGGTGATGCGCCTGGCCTTTTATTCGCATGAGGAGCTTCAACGCATCGTGCGGCGCTCCGCCCGCGTGCTTAATATCGGCATCAGTGGTGATGGAGCGCTGGAGATCGCCAGGCGAGCTCGAGGGACGCCCAGGATTGCCAACCGCCTGCTTCGGCGCGTGCGGGACTTCGCCGAGGTCGAGCACGATGGCACGGTGGACAAAGCATGCGCCAATACAGCCCTGCACCGGCTGGAAGTGGACGAAGCCGGACTGGATGCCATGGACCGGCGCATTCTGGTCACGCTGATCGACAAGTTTTCCGGCGGCCCGGCCGGACTGGACACGCTGGCGGCCAGCATTTCCGAGGAAAGAGACACTATCGAGGACGTCTACGAGCCCTTCCTGATGCAGGAGGGATTTATCGCCCGCACGCCCAGGGGTCGGGTTGCCACCGCGCTTGCCTATTCCCACCTGAAACGTGAGCTGCCTGACATCGGCCCGCAGACTCGCTTGCTATAGCCCGGCCCATGCATGCCTTTCCCATCCGGATTTACTACGAGGACACCGACCACTCCGGCGCTGTATATCACCCCAACTATCTAAAATTCATGGAGCGCGGGCGTACGGAAATGCTGCGCGATCTTGGCCTGGAGCTTGATGTGTTGCAGCGCGATTATGGAGTGACTTTTGCCGTCGCCGAAGCCAATATCCGCTTCGCCAGGCCGGCGCGGTTCAACGACAAACTCGTGGTGGAAAGCCACATCGAACAGGCCCAGGGTGCAAGGATGCACGTTCTCCAAAGGCTAAGTCGTGAAGGCGAATTGATGGCCGAGGCGAATATTCATCTGGCCTGCTTGGGGACGAAGGGCGGGCCGGTGCGCATCCCCGTCATCATTCAGGATATGTTGACTGACGGCGTGAGCAAAGGGAGGGAACAATGAGCGGTGAAATGACGGTATTAGGGCTGATGCTGGGCGCCGGAATCGTGGTCAAATGCGTGCTGGTGCTGCTGTTGACCCTGTCTCTGGCATCCTGGGCGGTCATTTTCAACAAATGGCGCCGCTACCGCAAAAGCCGCCGTGAGAGCTCCGAGTTTGCCTCGGCCTTCTGGGGCGGCAGCGACATGGATACGCTGCTTGCGGGCATCCCTTCGCGCTATCCCAACAGCCCGCTGCCGAATATCTTTCAGGCTGGCTACCGTGAATTTATGCGCCAAAAACAGGAGCCCAGCCACACAGCCAGCATGAAAATCGTCCCTGGCCAGGGCCTTGAGGGCATCCGCCGCACCCTGGATGCAGCATTATCACGTGAGCTGGAGGGGCTGTCCCGCCATCTGGCCTTTCTGGCAACGGTCGGTTCCACCTCTCCCTTCATCGGCCTGTTTGGCACGGTGTGGGGCATCATGGGCTCCTTCCAGCAGATTGGCCTGACCAAAAACACGTCGCTGGCCACGGTCGCGCCCGGTATCGCCGAGGCCCTGGTGGCCACCGCCTTCGGACTGGTCGCCGCCATCCCGGCCGTCATCGCCTACAATAAGTTCAGTTCCGATCTCAAACGCACCGCTGCCGAAATGGATCAGTTCGCCTCCGAGTTTCTCAATGTCATCGGCCGCCATCTGCGGCACTAGGATCAGTTATGTGGGCTGGCAGAAGCAAATGGGATAAAGACACCGAGCCGATGGGCGAGATCAACGTCACGCCGCTGGTCGATGTCATGCTCGTGCTACTGATCATCTTTATGATCACCGCCCCCCTTTTGACCCAGGGCGTGGATGTCGACCTGCCCGACGCCGAAGCGCCGCCGATGACCCAGAATGTTGAGCCGCTGGAGGTGTCCATCCGCGCCGATGGCCGCATCTTCCTGCAAAAGAAGGAAGTGCAGCTCGAACAGGTCGCCCCGCGCATCAAGGCCATTCTTGAGCAAAAGCCCAAGCTGCCGGTGTTCATCCGTGGCGACGCCAAGACGCCCTATGAACGCGTGGCGCAGGTGATGGCCGCCCTGGCCGCCGCCAATATCGAAAGAGTGGGACTGGTCACCGAACCGGGTCATTAACATGTACGCCGACCCCTCATCGCTTTCCCGGCTCGACTACTCCGCCGCCATCATTTTCCATATCGTGGTAGTGGTCCTGCTTATGGTGCTGGCCTCCTGGTATCCCCAGAGTGCGCCCGTGCTGCCCAGGGCCGTGCAGGTGCAGCTGATTCCCGTAAGCGCGCTGCCACAATCCAAGCCAAAGCCCGCCCCCAAGCCGGAGGCCAAGCCGAAACCGAAGCCTGAGCCAAAACCCACTCCCAAACCCAAGCCTGAGCCAAAACCTGTGGTCAAACCCAAGCCAAAGCCCAAGCCGCAGATGAAGGAAGAGGACTTCTTCGCACCGCTGATTTCAACCCGCGAGTCCGTGGACAGCGAGCTCCCTCCCCCCCTGGTCTCCGAGCCGGAACCACAGTCTGAACCCTCACCAGTGGAGAAGCTTCCAGCGATGGAGCCACTGTCCGAACGCGAAATCGACCACTACATCGCCGCCATCCAGCGTGAGGTGCAGCGGCACTGGAGCGTGTCAGCCAATCTTAGCGACAACCTGGCCGACCCCGTCGTAGCCATGGATTTGAACGTGGATGGAAGCGTCCGCCGGCTTGAAATCGCCATTTCCTCGGGCAGCCCCGCCCTGGATCAGTCCCTGCTGCGCGCCATCGAGAAGGCACAGCCATTCGTCATCCCGGCTCGCAGCTTCGAGCTATTCCGCAGCAACCGCATTCGCTTCCATCCATTGCGCTAAGCGCTCAAGCAAGCGCGAACACGGTTGGAGTATTTGATTCAACCACGGACATGAGAAAGAGGCGGTGGGCTGCAACCCTCCCTCCAGAACGATGTGGTGAGAGAAGCGTGATAGCTAGCCACATCAAACTGTCGCGACGGAGTAATTACCAATAATGGTCCGTACCATCAAAGGGGGGCCTGATAAGTGCTCCCATGGGCAACAACCCACCGGGGTATATTATGGAGGATTGAAGCGCTCTGGATAGTTAGGGGCTTCCACAACAGGAAGCAAGCCGATGCCATGGCACTCAATCGCAAGCGCCGCAATCGTTTCACGGATATCCACGCGCATAGGACCAAGGTTAAAGATCGCTTAAAAACATCCCGCTCCGACGGCATGTTTGAAGCTTTGTAAAAACACATGGCGTGGGATCAGCCTGGCGCCGAGGCCGGCCAGATGCTGGCTGTGAAACTGGCAATCAATCAACGCCCACCCTTCCCGCCTGGCGCGCTCCACCAGGTGGGCCATGGCGATCTTGGAGGCATCCACCCGGCAAGAAAACATCGACTCGGCGAAAAATGCCTGGCCGAGTTTTACGCCATATAGCCCGCCGACCAGCGTCTCCCCATCCCATGTCTCGACGGACCGGGCATAGCCGAGTTCAAACAGGCGCACATAGGCTTCAATCATTTCAGGCAGGATCCAGGTTCCATCAGCCTGGCCCCTGGGCGCGGCGCACTGGCGCATCACAGCGGCAAAGGCCTGATTCTCGGTGATGCGCAGTCGACCCTGGCGAATGCGGCGCTGCAAACGGCGGGAAACATGGAACTCGCTGGGAAACAGCACCATGCGGGGATCAGGACTCCACCACAAAATCGGTTCACCCTCGGAAAACCAGGGGAATATACCTTTGCCGTAGGCCTCCAGCAGGGTTTCAGGCAACAGATCCAGGCCAATCGCGACGAGCCCGTCGGCGGGCGCCGCGGATGGATCGGGAAAACGTTCGGCCATGGCCTGATCCTACGCCAATATATGCGATATGGTTGCATTCCATGCAGCGATCACCATCATCCCGTTGTCTGGAATAGGAGCTTAGTTCCATGGTCCATATCAAATCAGCGGAAGAGATTGAACAGATGCGCCCCGCCTGCCGGATGGCAGCCGATGTGTTGGTGATGATCGAGCCATTCGTGAAGCCCGGCATCAGCACCAATGAATTGAACGACATCTGCCACGACTACGTCGTCTCGCACGGCGGATACCCTTCGCCGCTCAACTACCGCGGCTTCCCGAAGTCGATCTGCACGTCACCCAACCATGTGATTTGCCACGGCATACCCGGTGATAAACAACTCAGGCACGGCGATATCGTCAACCTTGATATTACGGTGTTCCTCAATGATTTTCATGGCGATACGAGCAAGACGTTTTATGTCGGCAAGCCTGGCATCAAGGCGCAAAAGGTAACGGAGATTTCTCGCCGGGCGCTAGATCTCGGCATCGAACAGGTGCATCCCGGCGCCACCCTTGGCGACATCGGCCATGCTATTCAGAGCTATGCTGAATCGGAAGGCTGCTCCATCGTGCGCGACTACTGCGGCCATGGCATCGGGCGCAATTTTCATGAAGAGCCGCAGGTGTTGCATTTCGGCCGTCCCGGCGAAGGCATGAAACTGGAGCAGGGCATGGTGTTTACTATCGAGCCCATGGTGAACCTGGGCCGTCACCACGGCAAGGTGCTCAAGGACGGATGGACCGTGGTCACGCGCGACCGCTCGCTGTCAGCCCAATTCGAGCACACCATGGCGGTGACCGCCGATGGCGTGGAAGTCCTGACCCTTCCAACATCACCTGATCAGGAAAATTAGACTAACCCGGGCGTCACCATCCATCTCAGACTCCAGCCTGCCTCATCCCTGCCAAGGCAGGCCACGCCGGCATTGGTAAAACGCACGACTTCAGCATTGGCGTCGCCCACGAGCAGCAAGGAAGTCAGCCTCGACACATGCGGCATGTGGCCAACAATCATGATGTCATCCGTTATGGCGGCCAAATGCGTCGCCCACGTACCGGGGTCGGCCATGGGGTCGAGATCGAGCATTTCCTCCACCTGCTGACCATTCAGCCTTTCCGCCAGTAATTCCGCCGTCTGGCGCGCGCGTTTCTTACCACTGTGAACAATACGCGCCGGCTCGGCCTTACCCGCCAGAAAACCGGCCACCCTGCGGGCATCCACCATGCCTTGCCCCGACAGACCGCGCTCGGGGTCATCCTCCTTTGACAAGGCCAGCGCATGCTGTACCAGATAGACATTCATCATTCTCCTCCTACCCATATCTTTGCTGCACGATCAGCGGCATCAGCGATCAAGGCCGGCGCATGGCGCATGGCTTCATCCAGCGGCATGAATTTGGGCGTCGCCGCAAGCGCCTGGTCAAAAATACACCATCGATCATCCTCGTTCATGGCGATACAGCCGGAGATAAGCGCTGCCGGCACGCCGAACCGCGCAGCCCTCAGCGCCACCTCATAGGCCACCTTGCCGTACAAGGTCTGGGCGTCGCTCCCGCCTTCACCAGTGAGCACCAGGTCCGCCCTTTTTAAAGCCACATCCAGACCCAGTACGTCGGCCATCATGGAGGCTCCGGCATGGTAGTTTCCACCGAGCAGTTGCAGGGCGAAGCCCAATCCGCCGGCCGCGCCCGCTCCGGGCCGATCAGCCGATGCAATGCCGAAACTCTCTTCGCAAAGACTGGCAAAATGGCGCAAGCGCGCATCGTATTCGGGCACCCTGTCAATCGGCACGCCCTTCTGTGGGCCATACGCGGCAGTAGCACCCTGGCTGCCACAGAGGGGATTGGATACATCGCTCAACAAATCGATTCGGCATGAGGCGAGGCGATGATCAAGGCTGTCGGCTTCGACGCCGGCAAGATCGCCAAGGCCATCGAGATCGGGACTGATCTCTAGCCCGGCAGCATTCAGCATCCTCAGGCCCAGCGCCGACAGCAGCCCCGCACCGCCATCATTCGTGCAACTGCCGCCGAGGCAGATGAGGAAATGGCGAATGCCTTGGTCCAGACAATGCCGCAGCAGCATGCCCACCCCCTCGCTGCTCCGCCGCCCCACCGGCGTATCGCCGGCGCTGGCCAACCCTACGATCTGCGCCACCTCGATTACGGCCTGCGCTTCTCCGTTTTGACCGGAAGTCAGCCCCCAGGCGGCCCGTAGTCGTGAGCCGTCAGCACCTGGTAGCTCAAGGAGATGCCGTTCTCCCCCGATGGCCGACAGAAGGATATCCAGACTACCTTCGCCGCCATCAGCCATAGGGAGAATAGGCAACTCGACATCAGGCAGAACACGCCGCACGCCCTCCTGCATGGCGCATGCCACGGCATCAGCGCTCAGGCAGCCCTTATAGGCGTCCGGCGCAATAACGATACGTTTAGGCAACTTCCTCTTCAGCACATGATTGAGCATAGAAGGCCCGCACGGCGTTGATGCCGTGCGCGACCGGTGCTGCCGGTAGATTTCGCACCACCTGCCTGCCATAGCTTCGCGTATGGATGCGGGCGTCAAGAATGGCCATCACCCCCGTGTCCGAAGCACTGCGGATCAGCCTGCCAACGCCCTGGCGCAGCACGGCAATGGCCTCGGGCAGTTGAATATCGCGAAATCCGTTGCCGCCGGCCGCCTCACATGCCTTGATGCGCGCCTGGAGCAATGGGTCATTGGGCGGAGCAAAGGGAAGCTTGTCGACGATCACCATGGACAGGGATTCGCCCGGTACGTCCACGCCCTCCCAGAAACTTCGAGTTCCGCATAAAATTGAGTGCTTCTCTTCCCGGAAGATATTAAGAATCTTGTCCCGCGCCCCATCCCTTCCCTGCTCCAGAACCGGCCAAGGCAAACGCTCGGCCAATTGCGGCGCAAGACGCTGCAACATGCGGTGCGAGGTAAACAACACGAAGGCCCTGCCACTGGAAGCGGACAACAAGCGGATCATCTCGTCCAGCATGGCTGCATCGCCATCGGCATGCCCTGGTGGTGGGAGATGGCGCGGCAGATAGAGCAGCGCCTGCTCGGCATAATCAAACGGCGAAGGATGATAGCAATTCAGCGCATCCTCCAGGCCCAATCGCCGCCCAGCATGGTCGAACGAGCCGGAAATTCGCAGTGTGGCGGAAAGCAGGATGAAAGCGGATGGGCGTCGCCAGACGTGCTCAGCCAGCACCGCCCCTGTCTCCACGGGGGCGAGGAAATGCTGTCGCAGCTCACCATGGCCATCACTCCAGGCGACATAACCCTCAGCCGGCTGCATGAGAGCCTCCATATCGGCCGTGATGGCCGCAGCGCGTTCGGAAAGTTTAGCCATGTCCTCGCTGCGCTCGCGCCGGCTGTCGGCCATCTCGATCAACTCGCCCCATTCAGGCAGTGCCGCCTCCAGGCCGCCATGCCCATAGGTGCGCAAAACAGAAGGCAACGCACGAGTCACATCGCCCTGCAAGGCGCCTTCATCGCCTAATGCCTGCAATGCCTCCTGCATGTCATGACCCCAGCTGATGAAACGTTGGCGCCCAAAGCGCAGACCAAAATGCTGGCTGGCCAGCTCTGGCAGGCTATGCGCCTCGTCCAGCACATAGGCGTCGAATTCAGGCAGCACCTCGCCGAACGCCCCAGCCTTAAGCGCGGCGTCGGCCAGCAGCAGACTGTGGTTGGCGATCACGATATCGGCCTTCTGAGCCCGATTGCGAGCCCGCACAAGCGGACATTGATCCCAACTCGGACAATCCCGGCCCAGGCACTGCTCGGCGGTGGCCGTGATCATGCCTCGCAGGCCGGCCTCGGCCACATCGAACGCCAGAGCCGACAAATCGCCATCGACGTCGCGCCTGGCCCACTCGGTCACCTGAGCCAGCATGTTGCCAAGGGAGGCATCAAGACGAAGCTCCCGCTGGCTCTGCTGTAAGCGATGGGGGCAGAGATAACTGTTTCTTCCCTTAAGCAGCGCCGTTTCTCGATCGCGTCCCAGGGCCCTGCGCACCTGCGGCAGGTCGCGGTGCATCAGCTGATCCTGCAAGGACTTGGTATGGGTAGAAATCAGCACCTTGTCGTCACTACGTAATGCCGGCACGAGGTAGGCCATGGTTTTGCCAATGCCGGTTTCAGCCTCGGCCAGCAAGCGGTCACCGCCGTCTATGGCGTCCGCGACACGTCCGGCCAGGGATTGTTGCTCCGGGCGATAGCAGTAATTGGAGCCGAAATAGCGGGCAAGCGTTGAATCCGGGTTAAAATCCGCCTCAACCCGACCGGAAAAACCGTTCACCGGCCTATCGTTATGGGATGCAGGCACGCCACGGCGTGATCCTCGTCCGACAAGGCCGAATCGAATTGACGGCAATCGCTTTGAGCTTGCGGACAGCGGAAATAATAAGGGCAGCCCTGATCGGCAACATCCTCCATTTCCCTGGGCTCGCTGGCTTGTTTCTGGCGCGCATCGGGATGCTCAATTGGCCGGGCATCCAGCAGCCCCCTAGTGTAGGGATGCCTGGGCGTGTCGAACACGTCATGAATCGCGCCCTCTTCGACCATATGGCCGGCGAACATCACCGCCACCCGCCGGGCCACCTGCCGCACCACGGATAAATCGTGCGAAATAAATAGATAAGCCAGGCCAAGCTCCCGTTGTAATTCGCGCAACAAATTCAGAATCTGTGCCTGCACCGACACATCGAGGGCTGAAACCGGCTCATCGAGCACCAGTAAGCGGGGTGAAACCGCCAGCGCCCTGGCAATGCCGATGCGTTGACGCTGTCCGCCGCTGAACTGATGCGGGTAGCGTGTCATCGCTTCGGCGCCCATGCCGCACTGATCCAACACCTCCGCCACCCGATCCAGGCGCTGGCTACGGGTCATGTCAGGCGCATGCACACGCAGGCCCTCGCCCACGGTCTCAGCGATGCGCATGCGCGGATTCAGGGAGGCGTATGGGTCCTGAAACACCATTTGCATATGCCGGCGCATGTCCCTGAGCGCCTTGCCGCGCATATGCGTGATATCCTCACCCATCAAGTCAATGCGCCCACTGTTGGCGTCGAGCAGCCGCATGACAAGATTGGCCGTGGTCGATTTACCACTTCCGGACTCGCCCACGATGGCCAGCGTTTCACCGGCATCAAGCTTAAAGCTGACATCGTTAACGGCGCGCACTTCGCCCTTGCTGGCGCGCCACAGGCCGCCACGGGTGAAGCGTTTGCTCAAACCGCTCACCGTCAGCAACGTCAAGATTTCACCTCCACGACATCGGCGATGCGATCCACATGAATGCAACGCGCCCAATGCGCGCTTTCTCCCCAGGCTCTTTCTGGCACGCCTTGGTCACAGCCCTCATCGGCCCAGGCGCATCGATTGGCGAAACGGCAGCCCGCCGGCCAGCTGCCTGGAGGCGGAACCTGACCGGAAATCACCGGCAGGGTTTTTCCCTGCTCCGCTACCTCCGGCCGGCAAGCAAGCAAAGCACGCGTATAAGGGTGCGCGGGTCGATCGAAGATGTGCGCCACCGGCCCCTGCTCGACGATCTGGCCGGCATACATCACCGCCACATCGTCGGCCAACTCGGCGACAAGGCCGAAATCGTGCGTCACCAGCAACAATCCCACGCCATGCTCGTGCTGTAAGCGGCGCAATAGTTGCACGATGCGAGCCTGCACCGACACGTCGAGCGCCGTGGTGGGTTCATCGGCAATGACATAGTCTGGCCTGCCGGCCATGGCCATGGCGATCAGCACGCGCTGGCGCATACCGCCCGACAGGGAATCGGGATATTGCTCAAGCAGCCTGTCGGCGTCGCGCAAACCCACGTCCTCTAGCAGATCAAGCGCCAGCTTCCTCGCCTGGACGCGCGATGCATCCTGGTGCAGGCGAATCACCTCGGTGATCTGTGCGCCAATGGAAAAAACCGGGTTCAGCGCCGTCATCGGCTCCTGGAACACCATGCCGATACGTCCGCCCCTCACTTTCTGCAACTGTGCATTGTCCATGGCAAAGATGTCGTTGCCATCCAGCACAATGCGACCCTGCATGTGGCCGATTCCCTGATGCTCACCCAGTCGCAGGATTGACTGGGCGCACAGCGTCTTGCCACAGCCCGATTCGCCCACCAGGCCGAGCACCTGGCCAGGTTTCAGGCTAAACGAAACATCGGAAACGGCGGGCACCAGCCCGCCGGAGACGGGAACGCCAAGACTCAGGTGTTCGATTTCAAGCATGAGATGGGAGTTTGTCGTATTCAACCGCTGCTTTCTAGGCTGTATATTTTCATGGATAGGAAAGGTGGTTATGGCAACAGGCTGAGCTTGTTCATCACTGTGTCGTTCACCACCTGGTCAATGATTCCATACCCTGGATAACTTGGCCGAACATTGCATGTTGGTCATCTGGTGACGATTGCAGCTCCAAACATTTATGCGGGTTGTCGTTGAAATGTAATGACTTTTCAACATACGCAAGCCATCACCTCTCTTATAAATCGAAACATTAATTCCCTCTCTTTTCATCATGCTCTGCTAAGGCGAGTTTGAGAGGATCCAGGAAACGTTCGTAGGGAAGATAACGGTCAACAGCCTTCTTATATATAGGTTGCCTCACCTGATTATAACTTAAGGTTCTGGCATAACGCGGATTGTTATAGAATTTTAGACAATCCTCATTCATTTCCAGACCGAAAAACGCCAACATTTCTTGCACGATACGGGGTGGGTCGCCGACTAGTTCTTCATAACACAGCTCCATAATGCTATCCGGAAACAATGTCTGCCAGTGCTTCATGAGACGGCAGTAAAGGTCATAGTAGCGGCCCAGCAGCCCCAAATCATGGGTATAATTACTATCTCGACCGGAAAAGTTGTGAAAATAGCACGACAGGCAGTTATCCAGGGGATTCCGTATGGTGTAGAGGATGCGCGCGTCGGGAAATACCTGTTTAATCAAACCGATTTCCAGATAGTTTCCCAGGGTTTTATCAGTAATCTTAGGTGCTTGGCGCAAATCGTTTGAAAGATTGTTTAAATAGCCGGTGGCCATGCCGTCAAGCACCTTGATATCCAGGTTTGCACCATCGGCAAAAGAATGTTCCCTGCCAAAATGCGCATAATTAACACGATCCAAGCAAAAGCATTCGCCGGCACCTGCAACATCCGGATGTGAGACCAGTATTTGCTCGGCAAGCGTTGTGCCAGATCGCGGCATCCCGACTATAAAGATCAGGTTTTCACCACCACTGTTTGATCTCGTCATCTTAGCTATAGAAGAAGCAGTGTAGGCACCCATCAAGTCCGCAATGGTCTTTTCATGAGCATCGATATCAATGGGTCTAAAATCAGTAAGCTCATTGGCTTGCTGATAGCACCCAAAAGCCTTCCCATAATCCTCTAGGCTGTCGTAAAGATCGCCCAGACAGAAAGAAAGACGTGAGTTTGGCTGGCTCGAATTAACATCTTCCAGCAATGCAGCCGTCTCTTGAAGGGCGTCCTGACTCTCTCTGGTTTGAATCATACAGGTCGCATATATGTCAAGTGCAGGAACATAGCTCTGGCCATCCTTTATCGACTGCTCCAAAATTTCAGAGGCTCGCTCTGGTTGGCCAGACAACTGGAACTGGCGCGCCAGTTCCGTCAGCGCCCTGATATCCCCCGGATGTATAGCCAGCGCCGCTTCCGCCCTCTTAGTTCCTTCCTCAAAAGATCCCAATTCAGCATAAATTTCAGCCAGGGAAAGATGTGCCTCGAAATGCTCCGGCACAAGGGATAACACCTTTTCATAACAGCTTTGGGCCTCAACATAGTTGCCAACACCCTTATAAATATGTCCCAGGGCCAAGAGTGATAGCCAGTGGTCCGGATGCATGGCAAGGATTCCGGACAGCTCATCCATAGCCTGATAAATGGGCGTGTTGTCAAGAGTGGCTTTACCATGTGCGACAAGGGTCATTGCATAGTTCACTCTGCCATCTAGAAAAGCAGGCGCTAGCCGCACCATGGCCTGAAAATGCTTCAGGGCCTTGTCCAGCTTTCCCTGTTGTCGATATACATTTGCCAAATTATTGTGGATTTGATGCGATTTCGGATTGAGGCCAGCTGCCTTCGCCAAATGGGCTTCCGCTTCATCCAGATTGCCCTGCTCCGCCATCACGGTGCCAAGCATATACAAGGCATCGACATGGCTGGGTTTGGCGCGGACGACATCGCGATAACAGCGCGCGGCGGCGTCCAAATCCCCTGCTTCGTGCCGCTTCACTCCTTTTTTAAAAATGGCATTGACATTGGCCAATATCAACCCTCCGGCTTTCAAAATATTCCCTTCAAGCTATCGCCTTCAGACAGAAAGATCACGCACACCCTGAGCCCTTACGCTGTCGCCAGCGCACCCTTGCGATGCTTCAGGTAATTGTGTCCCCGTTATTAAAGACTCGCCCTGCCTGATTGATGAAGCGGTGAAGCGGAAGCTGGCAAAGGTGGTGCGCAAACACTATATCGCCCATCCGGCAGCCCTTGCCATGCAGGCCTCCGGTAATGTGATTCCGCCAACGGGTCAGAATCACCGCTGATTTCGTAACCGAATGAGGAATTGAATTCCCCCTGGTTTCTCGGTTGAGTCATCCAACGAGCCTATTCGGGCACTGCTGAAGATTCCGCCATGTCTTTTCTTTGTGGGCGCTCACGCTCCCTCTTTGGCCCGAACCATATCACCACATCGTCGAGCTTCGGCTTGTAGGGATGCTCGGGAGAATTGAAGTGGATCGCACCATCACCTGTCACGAAAACGACGAGCAAGGCTCCTTCGGGGCAGGAAGCCAGGAATTTGTCAAAATCAAACTCCTCGGTGAGCGATGATTTCTGGAAAGTCCAGCCCTGGTACCACTTCTGCATCAGGTCTTCATAGCTTGTCGATTCAACCGGCACGATGAGCCCGCGCCGGGCGCGCGGCAGACGTTTGGGGTCCGGATCCTCAGACGTGATATCCGGCAACTGATAGACGCGGTGGCGGCCCATCTCGGCGGCAAAATGACTGCACACGAGCGCGTTGTAGGCATCGTTTTCCGTCGCTGCGAAGAGGCATCCGTAATCATTGAACTCAAGCCGCTGTTCGGAAGCCTCCGAAAGAATCGCGCCGTAAAACACGGTAAGCCCCGACAACCTGGCGGCGCGCAGGCGGTGCCATGAATTGTCGACGATCATGACGGGTATCTCCCTGTCCTTCAGCGCCTGCGCCAGTCCAATCGACCAGGCTGAAGCGCCAACGATGAGCACGCCTTGCGTGTCCTCCGCGCTCAGGCCAAGCCGCCGGCTGACCCAGCCGATGCTGAAACCGTGCAGGAACACCGTGGACAGGATCAGGGCGAAAACGAGCGGTAGCAGCAACTCCGCGCCAGCAAAACCCTGCGTGGCCAGGGCCGGGCCGAACACAGCCGCCACAGCGGCGGCGACGATGCCACGTGGCGCAATCCAGGCGAGCAGTGCGCGCTCCTGCAGCGTCATGCCGGCGCCAATCGTGGAAAGAAAAATGCTGACCGGCCGGATGATGAAAATCACGGCGACCAGCAGGCCCGCACTGTGCCAGTCGAGCTGGAGCAGGATGGCCGGCTTGAAATCGGCCGTGAGCAGGATGAACACCGCGGAAACGAGCAGGATGGCGACGTATTCCTTGAACCGCCTGAGTTCATCGATGCTTGGCAGCTTCATATTGCCGAGCGTGATACCCAGCAGCGTCGCAGACAGAAGACCCGCTTCGCTCAACATCTGGTTCGCGGCGACATACACGGCAATGGCAGTGGCCAGCGCCACCGGACCCTTCAGGTATTCCGGCACGAAACCACGGCGGAACAGGGTGCCGATCACATAGCCCGCGCCCACACCCAGGGCGCCGGCGATCAGCAGGCCGCCTCCGACACGCATGGTCAGTGCCGCCGCCGGGCCCTCGGCATGAACGAAGTATTCGAACAGAACAACCGCCAGCAGCGCGCCGGTCGGATCGTTGACGATCGCTTCCCACTTCAGGTACGAGGCCGGCCGGCGGCGCAGCCGCACCTGGCGCAGCAGCGGAATGATCACCGTCGGCCCCGTGACCACGATGATGGCGCCAAACACCATCGCCACCTGCCACGACAGCCCGCCGATGTAATGCGCGGCGGCGGCGCCAAGCGGAAAGCTCAGGAGGACGCCAAGGGTGACCAGCCGCGCCACGCCGGCCGCTGCGGTTTTGAACTCGTGAAAGCGAAGGCTTAAGCCGCCCTCGAACAGGATGACCGCCACGCCCAGCTGAATAATGGGATCGAGCAGCGTCCCGAGATCCTTCGAAGGCTCGATGACACCGAACACCGGTCCGGCCAGCACGCCAAATACGGTCAGCATCACAATGGCGGGTATGCGAAGACGCCATGCCGCCCATTGCGCGCTTACTCCCAGGATGGCGACAAGCGCCAGTACGAGGGTTACGTGATGTTCCAATGCAGGTTCCAATCCGGCGGCGTAGCACTAACGCAGCAGCAAGCCATACGTCCACCCCCTCGGCGGCAAGCATAGCGCCAGCGGCATGCATGACAAACGAAAGTGCAGGCCGCGCGATACTGGCCCTGATTTGGCAAGTAAATTAGGTTTTATACCCTCGGAATTCCTTTTCTGCTTGATCATGTTCGATCAGACCAGTTCCTCCCAACTCGCTGTTTCCCGCTTACTCATCAAAACACCCTCCTTTGTACAAACCCTGTGAATACTGGATAGGCGCACCTCCCTCTTGCAAGGTATACGTTCGTCTACCATACTCGGGGCATGGTAAAAAACGATCAGTTATATCTCTCAAAATTGCAGGACTATTACGCAAGGCACCGCCTGCTTCCATCCTATGGAGGATTGGCCAGCCTGATCGGCCTGAGTAAACGTGGTGCCGAGAAGTTCGCTGACAGGCTCATTCATCGAGGGAAGCTGGAAAAGGCCCCTGGCGGGCGCCTGGCGCCCACGCGCGGGTTCTTTGAACGTCCATTGGTCGGTCATGCCCCGGCCGGCTTTGCCAGTCCTGCCACGGAGCTGATGGAGGATGCACTGACCATTGACGAGTACCTGGTGGAGCATCCTTCCAGCACGGTGCTTGTACAGGTCAAGGGTGACTCCATGGTTGGAGCGGGAATCAACGATAAAGACATGCTCGTGGTCGAGCGCAATCCCAGACCCGATATCGGGGAGATCGTCGTGGCCATCGTGGATGGTGACTTCACGGTCAAGTACCTGCAAACAGACCATAAGGGGTTGTACCTTCAACCTGCAAACGAGCATTTCTCGGACATACGTCCTGAAGGCTCCCTGGAAATCTTCGGGGTGGTGGTCGGCGTTTTCCGCAGGTGCCGAAGGAAGTGAGGCCGGCAACCAACTGGCACAGTGCCATCGCCCATATCGATGCGGACGGCTTCTATGCCGGCTGTGAGGCTGTCAGGCATCCTGAACTGAAAGGCAGGCCCATCTGCGTGCTGTCCAACCAGAATGCCTTTGTCGTGGCCAAGAGCTATGATGCCAAGGCGCTGGGCATCACCACAGCCATGTCCGTATGGGATGCGAAACGTCTGGCTCCCAATGCCGCTTTCCTGTCCCCTGACTTCCGTTACTACGGCCAGATATCGGACAAGATGTTCTCCATCCTCAGGCGCTACAGCCCGGATATCGAGGTCTACTCCATCGATGAGGGTTTTATGGAGATGAACGGTATCCGTTCCCTGTGGCACAAGGGATACAGGCAGCTAGCCGATGAGATACGCGAGTGTGTGAAGCGTGAAGTTGGTATTACAGTCTCCATCGGCATATCCAACACCAGGACACTGGCAAAGATCGCCTCGGAGAGTAACAAGCCTGATGGCACCACCGTCATACCGGGCAAGCGCATCGAGCGTTTCCTTGCGGACATTCCTGCGCAGGCCATTCCCGGTATCGGTTACAAACGTGCCTCGGTGCTGGGCAAGTTCAGAATCAGGACAGCTGGTGATCTGGCTGCCGCGGACGAGGGGTTGATTCGCCGGCTTCTCGGCAAACATGGGCTTTCGCTCTGGTATGAGCTCAATGGCCAGCCGGTCCAGCGTGTGGAAGTGAATCCTCCGACTCCCAAGAGCGTGGCCAGAACCTCATCGATGGGTGAAGTGACGAGTGTGCGGACAACCATCGCAGCCTATCTCGCGCGCCATGTAATGCGGCTGGTATCCGATCTGGTGGCCAGGAGACTGCTGGCCCGGAGGATCGGGGTGTTCCTGACCTGCAAGTCCTTCGAGACTACTGGCATGGAGATACGGCTGGATCATCCGACGAACAGCCTGAAGCGGATATCGAAAGCGGTCATGATCGCACTGGACAGGCTCTACCAGGAAGGCGTGCTGTATCGCGGCAGTGGTGTCATCGCCACCCACATCAGCCAGTCAGAAACTGCAACCGAAGACCTGTTCGGCCTGATGCATGAAGATCTGCGGCAGGAGAAGCTCATGCTCACTGTCAACGAGATCAACCAGAAGCACGGCAACCATATGATCACATCAGCCATGGCAAGCACTGCGAAGAGGAAGCCTGGACGGCCACCCCGCTTCCAGTACCCGGTCCATACGGCAGGCTGATTCCATGTGTGGCCGTTACTCTCTCAGCAGTCCTCCGGAGATATTGAAAGAAGATTTTGGACTCTCTGCATGTCCCGAACTGAACCCGCGCTACAACATCGCGCCCAGTCAGGATGCGCCGGTGATCCGGCAGAGCGAATCAGGCGAACGCACTCTGAGCATGTTGCATTGGGGGCTCATCCCATCCTGGGCCAAGGACCCATCCATCGGGAACAGGATGATCAATGCCAGGGCAGAGACAGTTGCGGAGAAACCGTCATACCGAACTGCTTACAAACGCAGACGATGCATCATCCCTGCTGACGGATTCTTTGAATGGAAGCAGACGAAAGACGGCAAGCAGCCCTATTACATCCACAGTTCGGATCATTCGCTGCTTGGCATGGCCGGGCTTTGGGAGCGATGGGAGAGGTCAGAGCAGGCCATCGAGTCGTTCACGATCATCACAACCGTAGCCAATGAGTTCATGCAGCCGCTGCATGAACGGATGCCGGTGATTCTCAATCGCAGTGACTATGAGCAATGGCTCAATTGCAAGGATACTGATGGGCAGCAAATCCGCCCCTTATTGAGACCGATATCCATTGGCAGCCTGGAAGCGTATACAGTAAGAAAAGATGTGAACAATCCAGCCAACGACACAAAGCTATGCACCCAAAGATTGTCAGAAAGTGCATCGTAACCTTTCCTACAAGTGTCCGCTTCCGGCCATAAGCGGATATCTCCATCGTCACCAACAGACAGGTGACGCCGGGATCGACGCCGGCCTGCCGGCATTGTTCTACACAACCATCAGATATGGATTCGACTGACAGGCTGGTAAGACGAAAATAGGCAACAAAGGTTAAAGGCTCTGCCTCCTTCTCCGGAGTCCGGCCTAATCGTTGACGTACTCTTCCATGCAGCTCCATGCCTGAAAGTTAATATCTCCGCTGCCTCTAGCTTGCGTATAGTTTTTAAATGATCTCCCGAGTTCTATAAAGTACGATGCAGGATTCTCAGCATTGAGTTTTCTTATATCTTCTCTGGTACTTGTAATGCTATATAGCGCACCAATAGCCAACCCAGCGGCCCCTAATGCGATAGTTGATCCTGCTGGAATACTCATAAGGTTGCCAAACACTATTGGAGCCGGAAATCCCATCATAGATACGCCAAACCATCGTTTCGCTCCAATTAGGTCCGCACTATGTTTGTAATCTTTCTTGGCGCGGTTTAACTCTCTAACCTTATCTCGTATTCGATCGATCTTAATTTCATCACTATCCAAGGCCTTCAGTTCCTCGCTCAGAGCAGTGATCGCATTCCTAAAACAGCTGATTTCATCGTGTCTTTTTCCCCTAAAAGAAACAATCTCATCAGAGGATATATCACTAATATTCATTGGAATCATTTCACTAAGAATCAACCCAAATAACGAATATGGGTCATACAGGTGGTCCAACTTAGTTTCACAGCTAATTGTCTCATCGAGCTTGCCATTTAACCGAAAGTAATTTGCACCGGTCCAAGCACCCCAATTATTTGTGATAAGTGAGAGGTTATTTTTCTTTGAAATCTCAGTTGCCAGATAGAGCATAAAGTTCGATGCAAGCTCAGTCGGAACATGCATCCATTCGTTCTCATCAGAGCACCCCATCTCACTGAACATTTCTCTAACTCGCTGATCGGTCTTATCAACATGAAGGCGAGATATTTGTTCAGCATCTTCTTCTTGATGAGATAATGCCGCCGCTCGCCAATCACCAAGTTTTGCTAAAAAATTATCTGAGGCTGCCCGTGAATATCGCGTAGGGTCGATCATTGCCCCCACCAATCCATCTTCTAGCAAAGGTTGCAGGTCAGGGTGATCATCAGGAATTACGTTATCTGGCACAATGCGATACACTCTGTCGTACAACAAAGCCATCGATTTAACCAAAGGAACGTTTTTCAATCCTATGTGTGGGTAATATAACGCATCCTTCAACATACGCTCCCCAATGCCTCTTAAGTTTCGCCTTCTGTCTGCATAGTCAGGATGTAATCATCGAAACAAATGAGATTTACCTTCTCAGCATCACATGAGGCCTTCAATTCAGACTCTTGAAGACTCGTCGCAAAAATCACCTGCCCACCATAGGAACCTGATTCGGTGGCCTTAACAATCAAGCTTGTGAAGCTAACCATGTTAGCTTCATGCTGGCGCGGCTCATCAAATACGACAAAACCACCATGCTTAGTTTCACTTTGAGCACCTGCGAGCTCTAACAACGCTAGCGTATAAGACCAAATAATTCGGATATAATCGCTGGCTGAAGTTTCGGCCACAATATCGTAGCCCTCTTGCTCAGGACGTAAACTTTTCTCTGAGATGGTGATCGAATTAACCGCCCCATTAAAATTGAAAGCCTCTAGGTTTCCTCTAAGGATACTTTCAAGCTTCTTGATAACCCCGTGCCTTTCAATATCTGGTGAATGCTTCCGTGCCTCAATCAATGATTTAGAAGCGAGCGCCCATGTTGCATATATTCTCTCGGCTTGCTCGTTCAATTCTGTCTGGCTTTCTTTAAGTTTTGTCACACTTCGCAGAAGCATATCAACTTCAATCTTCTGTCTTAGAAGCTGTTTGGTAGCCCCATTCACATCATTCAAGTCTTCTCTGAGAGCTGAGAGCTTTTCATTCTCAACCCCAATTCTCGAGTTTAACAATTTCCCTTCTGCCTGAAGCTCCTTTAGCTGTGACTTGGTCTTTGCCTTTATCGCCGTATAGAAATCAAGCTGATTCTTAATAAACTCAATATTCTCTTCGAGGGTCATGGGGGCTCGTTTCACAGAACTGTTACCCAACGTATCATATAAATCACTTTCACATATCGGGCACTTTCTTGTTTCAAGGTCGGCACCGATTTCACTTCCAACCTTCTTCAACCGCCTTAGCTGTTGATACTGATCGTAATCATGATTCAAAGTAGAAAGCTTATTCTCGACCTCGGACAGGGATAACAATGCCAGCTCAACAGCCCCAGCATTCCTCTCAGCCTCCCGATATAACACCCTCAATACAGAATGCTGTGCATTTAGTTCTTCATTATCGGGCGTTTTCCTTTCAATCTCTTTTGTTAACCTTTCGCCCACCTTGTCTAGCGCCCTTTCCTGTGCTTCAACACTCACGAACACATCGTTTTCCAGATAGCTGAATTCTATTTTTGGAACGCCTTTTTTGATGTCGAAATCAGGAAGCTTTTTAACGCGAACGGAATTAAAATCTGCGACCCCCTCCGCAGACGATCGCAACTTCTCCCACTCAGCATCGGCAGATTCAAGCCTGCTCTTTAATAAGGCCATCTTCTTCTCGTGTTCAAAGCTATCAATCCCTAAGCAAAACTCTGCTGCGGCTTTTTTAACCCCTTTAATGCCATAATGGGTTGGAGTGTTCGCTTGAATCTCAGACCAACCTCGCTTCTGCTCAATGAAGAACAACGGAAAAATACACTCCAAGTAAAGCTTGCGCTCGACACCCTCAAAAGTAACCACATTGGGTAATTCCCAACCAAGAAATTCTGCCAGCCAATGATGAAAACCCCTCTCACTTTTTGCAGAGCCAACGGTACCCGCTGACCCAAGAAAGTAGTCTCCAGATTCAGAGGTTATCTCTGTACTGATGAAAACCTTTTGATCATTCCCTTCGATATCACGGGTTAACTTCGCAGCCATTCCTTTGATATTGCTTATGGAGATTGAAACAAACGAGCCATGAACGAAGTAAGAGTTCTTGTCCGATTGGTTATCATAGATTTCGTCATAAAGGGACTTCGGAAATGGCCTTTTTCTACCAGGCCCTAATATCGCTTCCAGTCCTAATGCATACGCAATGGCGTTCACACAAGTGGATTTACCAGATGAGTTTTCAGCCCGAATAATGTTCAGCCCATTGTTAAAAGGTATCGTAACTGAGAATTTCCCATTATTAGTGTTTGCAGTGATTTCAAGTTTCTCAATTGTGATGCCTAGCATTATCTCAACCCACCCGTCAGACTCTTCACTTTACTCTCGCTAAGCTTCTTCCCCACCTGCTCCAAGTAGCCAATTTCTTCGTGCATAATCTCATTATCGGTAAGAATCGAATACAGATCTTCCCCGCTTTCAGTAATATGCAACCTTCCGCCTTCAAGGCTCAAAAACCCTTTAGCAATGGAAAATTCAACCGCCTTATAGGTTGCCGTATCAACTGACACCAAAGGGATATCAAATGCCCGGCCCAACAAAAAATCTTCGTACTCATTCCACCTGCTTCGCCTAATCAGCATCCAAACCAAGATGTTTACCTTCTTCAGATCAAGGTATTTCTTGTTCCCTGATACAACAGCAATGGAGATAATGATTAAGCAAATCCTCCAGAGTGGACGCATTTCAATTGCCACGGGATATGGCTTGTCACTAATGAATGCCCTTTTCTTTCCATCTGCACTCATTTGTCAAAATCCATATAACATTCTGCAAGCCACTTAGACAAAAAGCCAAATGATAAAGACTGGACATTATGGTCGGACATATAGTCTGAGTATTTCTTGAATGCCTCTTCATTATCCTTCAAAACACGTTTGATAAAGTCGCCATCAATATCAGACTCAAGCACTGCACCTTCCTGCATATTTTCCAGCTGTGCTCTTGCACTATGCTCAATGAGATTGTGTAGGTCCGGATGGTCAGCCCTCAGCCGATCTAGAATCTTTTCAATCTGGATATACTTTGTAACCACTTTGTCCTGAAACTTTTCGGAACCCGCACCCACGATAGAATTAGACTTCCTTGAAATGTTTCCTGAAAATTCTGAGTGATCTGTCTTCCAGAGGTTCTTTTCCTCTTCCGTGATTTCGGACAGTGGAATATTCACTGCCTTGGCATACACACCTTGGGCATACAGTTTTGCGGCCGAATAGCTTTCAGCTGTTTCAATTTTTACGGTGAAATTCTCATTGTCGATATACGACAAATTCTGGGCACTAACTTCTTTCTCTTTTTTGCGGCAGTACTTTATCAAATCCTTAGACCTGTTTTCGGGAATTAACAGAACCCAATGATCTATAACCACCCCACCTAGCAACTCGGCTATTTCCTTTTCATTGGTCGTTAGCTTTTTAAGGTCATCATTAATCTTCTTATGAACGCGCTTCTTGTACTCCTTCATTTCTATACCCTTCTCCGGGTAGTAGCACTGAAATATCGTTCCTGTAGCGGTATAGAACTCGATGCCCAAGTCACCACCATCCTGATCCGGCACTGGATAAAAGTTTTTACTGGAGAAGTGCTGCCTGAGCATCACCTCGCAAAAGCTTTCCCATTCCTTTGGAGCAAGGTTTTCAACGAAGCTATTCATTCAGACCTTCCTGAACATGGCCACTAATCAATTCTCGCGAATTCCGGGGACACAATACATAACTCATACCTCCTCCATCATCATCACCAGCAGGTCGGTGACGCCGGGATCAACGCCGGCCTGGAACAGCAGCGTGGTGACCTGGCCGCGGTGGTGCGTCTGGTGGTTGAAAAAGTGCTGCAACAGCGGGCCGAGCGGGCGGACATGCTTCTCCCCTGCTGTGTTCCGGTAGCGGATATCCTCTCCTAACAGCTCATCCGTCCAGGTATCGGCAAAGGCCAGAATCAGCGCATCCAGCTCCTCGCACTGAACTGCCATTGCTTCGATATTCTCGAACAGCAGATCGCGCAGATCGGTCGGCACGGGCATGCCGGTAAGCGGTGCGAGCACATCGCTGCATGATTCGTGGCCGGCAAAGCGGCGCAGCCAGAAAATATCCGCCACCATGATGTGATTGAGCGTACCGAGGATGGAGCCGAAAAACGCGCCGCGATCCTTGGCGATTTCAGCATTCGAAAGTTCTCGAACCTTGGCGTACAGCTTCCGGTTCATCCACTGATTATAGTGCGCCATGCGGCACAAATACTGTGTCATTCTCCCCCCCTCCCCCGAGTTGGTGTTGACACAGCATAAAACAGCGACATGATTCGCGCCATGAATTTTCGGATCGCACAACTGAAGGTATGCGCGTTTGGCTGGCTGATAGCCCGCCGAACCGATTCGCCTGTGCGCCGGAGTGATGTGAACTAAGAGCAATAGACATCCAGTCTCAGAACGGCCATGGGTTTTCACGAATCCATGGCCGTTTTGTTTTTGGGATATCAAAAAGGAGAGAACAATGTCTGTGCCGATGGCATACATAGGAGTGATCGTCGTTTGGAGCACCACGCCGCTGGCCATCCTTTGGAGCAGCCAGGATGTGGGCTTCGTCTTCGGCGTCACCAGCCGCATGGCGATCGGCGCCGTGCTGGCGCTGATGGCGACCGCCCTGATGGGGCTGGGCATGAAGTGGCACCGCCGTGCCCTGCTCGCCTATGTGGCGGCGGGCCTGGGCATTTATGGCGCCATGCTTTCGGTCTACTGGGCCGCGCAGTTCATCCCGTCGGGCTGGATTTCGGTAATCTTTGGGCTGTCGCCGGTGGTCACGGGCCTGATGGCCAGCCTGTGGCTGCAGGGTGAGGCACTGTCGCGTCATCGCCTCGCCGGCATGGCAATGGGGCTGGTGGGCCTGGCGCTGATCTTCGGCACCAGCCTGTCGCTCGACGGCGGCGCCGTATTTGGTGTGGCCGGCGTGCTGCTGTCCGTGTTGATCCATTCTGCCAGCGCCGTGTGGGTGAAAAGAATCGATGCCGACGTGCCGGCCATTGTGCTGACCAGCGGCGGCCTGGCCTTTGCCGCGCCGCTTTTCCTGCTCACCTGGCTCCTGGTGGAAGGCGGCATGCCAGAGGCGATCCCGGCGCGAGCGATGGGTGCTATCGCTTATCTGGCCCTGTTCGGCTCGGTACTGGGCTTTGCCCTCTACTACTACGTGCTCAGGCATGTGCAGGCAACAAGGGTGGCGCTGATCACCCTGGTGTCGCCCGTGGCCGCCCTGATGCTGGGCAATATGCTCAACGGCGAGGCGGTTTCTATCGATGTGTTGCTCGGAGCGGCACTGATCCTTTCGGGACTGGCGCTGTTCGAACTGGGCGGCAATAAGGTGAGGCTGCGGGCGCTTTTCCAGCGGCTTTAAGCCCTCCGCAATAATAAGGCCCTGCACGAAAGAAACGTGCAGGGCCTTCGCGTAGTCCCGCTTTTTATTCCCGTTGCCGCATTTCCTTTTCCGCATGAGCCAGAAGTCTTTCGGCATCGGCCTTGCGGCCAGCGTCGGCCCGCGGCCACTCAGGCCGCGGCGGCGCATGGGTGGCCCTTTTCAGGTGCTCCACAGCCTCATCGAAACGCTTCTGGCGCAACAGAAAATCCCCCATAAAATAGTTGGCGTCCAGACCGCCTGGACTAATCTCCAGGCCCTTGCGCAGGTATTCCTCAGCCTTTTCATCATCCCCGAAGCCGATGGGCCAGGGCGGCACCTTGTAGTGCAGCATGCCCAGCGTCACGTAGGCCAGACCATCCAGGGCAAGCGGGTCGATTTGCTCGGCCTTCTCCAGCATGTCGCGGCAGCGCTTCACCATCTTGAGGGCCCCCATACCACGCTTTTCAGCCGCATAGTTGTGCATGATGATCGCCTGCCAGATCAATGGCTCGGCCCTGCCAGGCTTTGCTGCTACCACGCCTTCCGCCTCAGCCAGCAGTTGCTTGAGCGCCTCCTGACGTTGCTGCTTGGGTAACTCGTATTTGATCGCCGCCCATTGCTGCTCCAGGCGCAGGATTTCAGGCGGCATATGCGGCGCGGCCCAGATGCCCAGCGGCGCTAGCAGCAGACTCAGGGCAAGAGCCATGCCGGTTTTACTCCATGCCGTCATTTCGCCGACTCCGGCGCGATTGAGGCTGGACGCTCCCCTGCCGTTTGCCTCCTACCGATACCGGCAAGCGTGGCCAAGGATTGTGCGGCGGTTTTCACCGGTTCGCCCAGCGCATGCGACACCAGGCGGGCGCAGCCGAGGGCGCAGCCCTCCTCGCACGGCTTGTGCGCATGGGCGCGCTTTAGATCATTCAGGCTGGCAGTCATCAATGAAACCTCATGGCCGGGCTGCTGGCTGCACCATTGAATGACGCCATCAGCCGTGACATAGAGGAATTTGGAGCCGCCCAGACAGCGCCAGGGCCTGGAGTGATCTCCGCGCAACAGAGCCTCGGCATGATCGCGGTAGAGCCGCATGCCGCCCCACAAATCGTGTTGGTCGAGTATTTGCGCGAAGTCCTCGCCGCCGATGGCGATTTTGCCTCCCCCCTCGTGCAACAGCGAAAAGCTGAAATCAAATGGGTAGCCGACCAGCATGTCGCGGAACTCGCCGTATTCCCGCGCCGTGGCCCCGGTGAGCACGGTCTGAATCTTGACCGTGAAACGGGCTTTCCCGGCCAGAAGGTCAAGCCTGGGCATCAGACTCTTGAGCGATTTCATCGAATCCGGTCCCGGCCTGACGGAGTCCACGCTGAGCTGCATCAGATCAAGCCCGGCGTCATTGAGACCCGTGATTTTCTCCTCCGTCAGCAGGAAACCGTTGCTGATGACATTGGCGAGATTGACGCCATCGCGCTTGCGTTTAATGTGCGCTACCAGATCAAACAGGCCAGGATGCATCAGCGGCTCGCCGCCAAGCAGGTCGAAAATCATCACACCCAGTTCATCCAGACGGTCGATGCGTGCAAGCAAGTCTTGCACGGGCGCGTGAGGTGCGCCGGCGGCGTATTCATTGCAATAGGCGCAGCTCAGGTTGCAATCGCGCGTCACCACAAGCTGCGCGTACAGGGCGCGAGAATCGATCACGCGCGCCGCCCCGCTGGCGACAAAACGCAGCATGCGCATCGGTTTCATCCTTCACCCTCCTTTGCCGCCGTATGCTCAGCAGCCACAGCCGGACTGGAGCTGCCGCCGCGACGCCGCATCCACAAATCCCTGCCGGTGGCAAACTGCCAGGCGATCAGGCCGGGCACGCCGAGCAGCAGCTCGCGCACCCGCTTGCACAGGGAGAGGGCCAGCGCCGTTTCCGGCGTCAGGCCCAGGATCGCCCCGAGCAGCAGAAAGCCGCCCTCCTGCACGCCGAGCGCGCCCGGAACCATGAAGGCGGCGGCACGGATGGCCTGGCCCAGGCTCTCCAGCAAAAAAGCCTCGAGCAGACTGACCGGCGCGCCGAGAAAATACATGGCCAGCCATACCTCGCCCACGCCGGCGCCCCAGCCCAGCAGCCGCCAGCCGCTGGCCACGAGTAACAGTCTCCTTCGACTGTAGTAATCACTGACAATTTGATCCGTCGCCACGGCGCTGCCGATCAGGGCGCTCCAGTCGCGGCCGTCAAACAAGCGCTCCAACAGGCGCGACGCGGCCACGAACAAGCCCCGCCGCTGGATGATGAAAAACGTGCCGATTAGCATGCCGATGATGGCCAGGCCAACGAGCGCGGAGGCGGTGATGTCATCCTGCTCCATCGCCAATAGCAGTAGCGCCAGGCCCAGCAGGGTAAAGACAATCTGGGCAAACACCGACACGGTCAGATCGACCATGACGCTGGCCCCGGCAATGGGCGCGGGCATGCCATGGCGCATGGCCAGCCGTGCCTTGACCCAGTCGCCGCCCACCTGCGCCACCGGCAGTAGCGAGTTGATCGATTCAGCGATCCAGCGCGCCCACAGCATGAACCCCACCGGTGCATGTACGTTCGCGTGTTTCAGCAACGCCCGCCAGCTCAAGGTGTTGAGCATGATGGGTACGGCATGAAACAGCGCGATGAGCGCCAGGCCCCAACCAGCCACGGCCAGCGCGCTGCCGACCTCGGCAAAACCATGGTAGGCGATCAGGGCGGTGAAAATAGCCAGCCCTGCCAGCAGCCCCAGGTAGGCGGTGGCCTTCATGGACACTGGCCCTGGGCGCGGAACCAGTCGATGGCGTCAACCAGGGCTTCATGCGCCGGCCTCGGCGCATAGCCCAGTTCGCGGCGCGCCTTGTCGGATGTGAAGTACATGTGCTTTTTTGCCATGCGCACGCCATCCACCGTCACCCTCGGCTCTCCGCCGCCGCTCAATCGCGCCCAGGCCTCGGCGAAATAGGCCGCCGGCAGCACCAGATTGTGCGGCAGCCTGATCTTGGGCGCGGGCCGGTCAGTGATGGCGGCAATGTCCGTGAAAATAGCTTGCAGGCTCATATTTTCACCACCGAGTATATAGCGCTCGCCCACGGCCCCTTTGTCGAAGGCCTGCAGATGCCCCGCTGCCACATCGTCCACATGGACGAGATTCAGGCCGGAATCGACATAGGCCGGCATGCGTCCGCGCGCCGCATCCAGAACCATGCGTCCGGTCGGCGTCGGCTTGATATCGCGCGGGCCCACCGGCGTGGACGGGTTCACGATCACTGCCGGCAGGCCCTGCTCGCAGATTATCTTTCTCACCTCGAACTCAGCCAGGTATTTCGACCGCTTGTAGTGGCCGATCATGCCGTCGAGCGACGAGGGCGTTTGCTCATCGGCCGGCTCGCCATCCGCATGAAGGCCGATGGTGGCGACGCTGCTGGTGTAGACGATGCGCGCAACGCCCGCCTCGGCGGCCGCCCGCATGAGCGCGCGCGTGCCATCCAGGTTGATGCGGTACATGGCCTCGGGCTCGGGCACCCACAGGCGATAGTCGGCAGCTACGTGAAACAGGCCATCGCAGCCGGCCACGGCTGCTTGTAGCGAGGCCGCATCGCCCAGGTCGCCGTGCGCAAACTCCACGTCCAGGCCATCCAGGTTCGACATGTCGCTGCCGGCCCGAACCAGAGCGCGCACCTCCCGGCCGGCGTTTAGCAACGCACGCAATACGGCGGAGCCGACAAAACCCGTAGCTCCCGTCACCAGCGTCGTCACTGCCGCGCACCCCAGCGTCGATGCTGGTCGACCAGCGCCGGTAGCACCAGCAGCACGCATACAAGCGTCAGGCCGACGCCGACGGTCAAGAGCTGGCCCATGCTGGCCGTGCCGCGATGGGCTGAGAACGACAGGCTCCCGAAGCTGCAAATCGTCGTCAGGGTGCTGAACAGCACCGCCCTCGCCGTACTGGTATGCAGCAGATTTTTATCCGTCGGCATCGCCACCTGAGCGCGGTGCACCATATGAATGCCGCTATCCACGCCAATGCCGAGCAGCAATGGCAGGGCGATAATGTTGGCGAAGTTAAAGGGAATATCGAGCGCAACCGTGGCGGCGGCGGTCAGCGTTCCGGCCAGCAGCAAGGGAGCCAGCACCAGCATTGTGTCGGTCATCCTTCTGAACAGCAGCAACAGCAACAGCGAAATAATGACCAGCGCGGAGATGAAGGCTTGCTTGAACGAAGCGATCACCGCATCGCCCGCCTCCAGCGTGAACACCGGTCCGCCCGTCGCCTCGGGGGCTAGCTCCCGCACCGCCGAGACGAACTGGCGCAGGGCGTCGTTATCGCTGAGATCAAAGCTGGGGAACACCTCCACCCGGTACAGCCCCTCCTGGCTTACCCAGCGACCGGCGATGGCATCGGGAAGCGCCTCCCCCGTAAACGGCTGCACTGCCAGGCCCTGGTTCAGACGATTCAGGCTCATGGGCAGGGTGTCCAGCATGCTGTGTTCAAGCGCGGCGAGTTGCTCTCGTCCACCCTGCTGCGTCAACCCGGGCAGCAACGCGCTTAGCCCTGCTCGCAAGCGCCGCGCCTCACGGCTGGCAGAATGATCAAAGTTCGTTGATATATAGGCATCCAGCGAATCAAGCAGGGCTTGAATGGCCGTCAATGGCTCGCCTGCCGACGGGGCCTGCTGATCGCCTCCCTCCCCCAGAAGCGGCCCCAGAATAAGCCCCATATCCTCGATGATGAAAAGCTTTTCCTCCTGATCGGCTGGCACGTAATCTGCAATGGTGACCGCCCTGTCTACGACGTCTAAGCCTTCCAAATCCCTGGCCGCCCTTGCGGCGCTGCTGGCATCGGCATAGAGCGCCATAATGCGCGAGGGCGTGGTGTCACTATCGGCCATCAGATCGTTGAAAGTCGTCACCGACTCGGAGTCGGCGGCGCGCAACTTGACCGGGTTGTAATCGAACGTAGCGCCCTGCAACAGCCATAAGGCCGCAACGATAACCAGCACAGCGCTGGTCAGCACCGCCCGCTTATGCCGGATCGGCAAATCCACAACCATATGCCCAAGCGCCTCCGGCATTCTGAAAGGCGGATGCTTCACCGTCATATGCTGTTCAGGCCGCCACAGGCTAATCAGCGCGGGCAGCACGGTGAGCGTCAGGATCAGGCTGATGAACATGCCGGTTCCGGAGATAACGCCAAGCTCGGACACGCCAGCATAGGCCGTCGGCACGAAACAGAAGAAACCCGTCGCTGTCGTCACCGTGCAGAACACCAGCGACGTGCCGACATCGCCGGCGGCAGCCTGGATCGCGTTCTCGGTGGACTTGCCGTCCCGGCGAAGCTCAAGATAGCGCAGGCACAGATGAATGGCGAAATCCACGCCCAGGCCAACGTACAGCACGGCAAAGGCCACGGATATCAGGTTGAGATGCCCCACGGCGATGGCGGCGAAGCCCGCCGTCAGAATCAGGCCCATGACCAGAGTGATCAGGGTGGCGGCCACCAGCCGGAACGAACCCAGGCCTATGAACAACACGATTCCCACCAGCGTCATGGCGGCGATAGCGGCAACGCCCGCGCCCCTGCTCACGCTGATCAGCTCTTCATAGCCAAGGGCGATGGCCCCGGTGATGCGCACGCGCAGGCCATGCGCTTCATCCAGTTTCAGGCTGATGGCAGTGTCGCGAATGGCTCGCATGGCCGGGCCGCCGGCCAGCAGTCGGCTGAAATCCAGTCGTGGCTGCACGATGATGAACTGGCGGCGATTGGCGGGGCTCGTCTCTCCGCCCAGCATCATTTCCTCCCATGACATCACATGCGGCCGCCCTTGCGACGCTGATTCGATGGCCGTGCTAACGCGGCCAAATAAGGGCAGTAGATCGAGGGCCTCGCCATCGGCAGCGGCATCGGTGGCGCTGGCCAGCATTGAAAACAGGCCGTGCAGACTTTGATCGCGGACCAGCTTGCCCAGGAATGGCTGGATCGCGGCCAGATCATCAGCCAGCGTCTCAAGCTCCTCCTGACTCAGGTAAAGCAGAGCATTCGCGTCAAGAAAATCATTCGCCCTGGGCAGGTAGGCCGATGTGAACTGCGGCTGCTGCTTCAGACCCATGGCTAACTGGCGGGCGGCTTGCCGCGCCTGCTCTGGCGTTTGCCCGTCGACCACGATCAGGATCGTATCCTTGAACTGGGGAAACTGTTGCTGGAAGGCCTTATAGGTTTGCCTGAATGGCAACTCTTCGGCCAACATCTCGTCGGTATTAGTATTGATGCCGAGATGATGAACCGTGTAATACAGGGAACCGGCCGTGACTATCGTAGCCGCCAGCAACACCCAGGGCGCATGCCTGGCTGCTGCGCCAACCCATCCAGCCAGCCAGCATCCCAACCTTGCCCCGCTATTGAGCAATGCGGGCATCAGTCAGTTATGTCCACTGACTTTTCATTCAGCAAGAAGACCGGGCCCAAGCCGCCGGGCCACGGAAGACAGGGTCACCTTGGCCTTGGAGAACTGCCGGCCCAGCCGTACCAAGGTTGGCCATTGCCATGGCCGTAGCGCAAGACAGGCCATAAGCCTGCTCATCAATACCTGGCCCCCACTATCCATGGAATTTCCAACACACGCTGGAATGCCGCTGGCTGCATCATCAGCCACCGCCCGGATTACCGCAAACGGTACGCCCGTCTCCGTAGCCAGCGCCGCGATGGCCGCGCTCTCCATGTCCACCCCGATAGCACCGGTTTTCATATGCAGGCCTTTCTTGTCAGAAGATGTGCTCAGCATCTTGCCCGCAGCGACAAGCGTGCCTTCGTGGGTGGCAAAGCGCGATGAAAGGCCCTTCACAAGACGCCCATGCCACATGCTATCCACATTATATTCGCTTCCTTCCGCCGACTTAATTATTTCTGGCAGTAACAGATGGCCAGGCCGGACCTGGTCAGCCAGGCCGCCAGCGCAGCCCCAGCTGAGCAGCGCGGTGCAACCTTTCTCCAGCAGCGCTTCGGCCGCGCGGCGCGCCCTATCCGGCCCGACACCGGACAGGGTCAGCAGCGTGCCGCCTGAGAGATCGTGGATATAGTTTAAGCTGACGGGCCGGCCGGCCAGACACCGCCCCTCGCCCGGCAGCGCTGCCACAACACCCAACCGCATCACGAGGCTTGCTTGTCTACCAGGGCGCGATAACGGGCCAGAGCCCAGAGCGGAAAATATTTGTCGTAGCCATGATACTTGAGATAGAAAACCCGGGGAAAGCCAGGCGCTGTAAACCAGTCACCTTGCCACAAGCCGTCAGCTTGCTGCATGCGCAACAAATAGGCGGCGCCGCGGCGCAGGGCAAGGCTGTCGCGCTCGCCAGCGGCCATCAGACCCAGCATGGCCCATGCAGTCTGGAACGCCGTGCTCGTATGCCCCTGTCCGGCTTTTGTTGGATCGACATAGGTGCCGTGATCTTCGCCCCAGCCGCCATCGGGGCGCTGCACAGATACCAGCCAGGCCGCGGCGCGGCGCACCATGGAATCATGCCGGTCGATGCCAACCTCCTCATAAGCCGCCAGAACCGACCAGGTGCCATAGATATAATTGGTGCCCCAGCGGCCAAACCATGACCCATTTTCTTCCTGCTCATTGCGCAGGTAAGCCAAGCATCGATCCAGCGCCGGCCGATAGCTTGAATCACGCTTAGCCATCATGCTCAAAAGAGTGGCGCAACGGGCGCTGACATCGCTGGTTGGCGGGTCAAGCAGCGCGCCATGATCGGCAAAGGGAATTTCATTCAGGTATTCATAGGTATTGTCGACATCGAACGAGGCAAAGCCGCCGTTCCTGGATTGCATGCCGCGTATCCAGTTGGCGGCGCGCCTTATCGACTCATCGTAGGCCTGCCGTCCTGAATGATGCATTGGCCAGGCCACGGCGCTGCTGTCGTCAAGATCGGGGTAATGGTCGTTTTTGAACTGGAAGGGCCAGCCGCCCCCCTCGAGTTCAGGCCTGTGCTGACGCCAGTCTCCCGGCGCATCGAGAAGTTGTCCTTCCTTCAGCCAGTCCAGCCCACGAATTACGGCGATTCTCGCATCGTCGCTCTCGCATGCCTGCAAGGCCAGGCAACTCAGCGCCGTGTCCCACACCGGCGAATTGCATGGCTGGCAATAAGCGGAATCTTCCGATATTACAAGCAGATCTTTCAATGCCTGCTTGGCCGAAACGCGATAGGGATGCTCGGCCGCGTAGCCCATGCATGCCAAGGCCTCATAAGCGTTGACCATGGCTGGAAAGATCGCGCCCAGCCCGCCCTCGCCATTCAGCCGCTCAATCATCCAGGCCTCCGCCTTTTTCAGTGCGCGACGGCGCATCCAGGAGGGTATGAATGGCTCGGTGTAGCTGGCGAGCTTCTCGAAGGTTAGAAACATGCGGTTTAGCCCGGAACGAACGGGGAAATATCCTTTTTCCTGTTCAGGAGACGTAACAAACAGCTCCCGCACGCCGGCGCCCGTCGGGTTTTTGGCCTTTGCCCGCAAGGTGTAAAGGATAAATAACGGAATCATCACGGTTCGCGACCAGTAAGACACCTTGCTGATGTGAAAAGGAAACCATCGCGGCAGCAGCATGATTTCCACCGGCATATAGGGCACGCCGCGCCAGGGAAGCTGGCCGAACTGCGCCAGCATGATGCGCGTAAACACATTGCACCTCACCACCCCGCCGTGCGCCAGAATAGCCGCGCGTGCACGCGCCATATGCGGTGCATCAGGGCTGTCGCCAGCAAACTTCAGGGCGTAATAGGCCTTAACCGAGCAACTCACATCAAAATCACCGCCGATATACAAAGTCCAACCGCCATCCGGCACCTGCCTGGCGCGCAAATAGTTGGCGATTTTCGCTTGCAGCTCCACATCGATCTCGTCCATGAAGTGCATCATCAGGACGTACTCGGCGGAGATGGTGCAGTCCGCCTCCAGTTCGAACGACCAGCAGCCGTCGGAGCGCTGTAAAGCCATCAGGGCCTGCCGGGCATGTGCAACTGCCGCAGCCAGATCGGATGAATGGCGGTCGTCGTCGGCAAGCGAACCCGCCAGCCCGCGTTGCATCACCGCAACCGTGGGCTCCGGCGATTGATCCGCAGGCTCCATATTTTTAAGTCGTGTAGTGTTTAACACCCATCACACTCCCTATTCAGCATGAAAAACCATACAGGCTTCCGGATGCATGGCAAAGTCCTGCTTTCCATCAGGCTAGTGTCCAATTTAGCTCGGGAAAAGAGCTGCATCACACCCCACGAGAGCCATTTGCTCCATGCCGGCTGATGATGTTGCTGGAATAGTCATCGATAAGGGCCTTCAATTTCTGTTAAATGGCCAATATCTTCCGCGAATTGCTGGCGGGTTGCGTGCGCATTGCCATCACTGCCAGGGCTTCCACGCCCGAGACGCTGGTTCGGCAGGTGCTGGCAAGCCTGGACGGGTTTGGCATGCTGTCTATTGCCGAAACGAGTCACATTCGTGAAACTGTTACCTTCCTCCTTGCGGAAGGGCTGGAAAAACAGGGAGAAAATGCATTGAATGGCATCATCGTCGGGGAAAATGCGTGAGCATTCCCTTACAACAGCAATACCATGTCGGCACATACATCATGCGCCAAAAGCTTCGCGGCATACGCCGGTACCCGCTGGTGCTTATGCTGGAACCGCTGTTCCGATGCAATCTGGCCTGCGCCGGCTGCGGCAAAATCGATTATCCCGACGACATTCTCAACCAGCGCCTCAGCGTTGATGAGTGCCTTGGCGCCGTCGACGAGTGTGGCGCTCCGATTGTGTCGATTGCCGGCGGCGAACCCCTGGTGCATCAGGAAATGCCGCGAATTGTTGCTGGCATCGTTGCGCGCAAGAAATACGTATACCTGTGCACCAACGCCCTGCTGTTGAAAAAACAAATTCAGGACTACGCCCCTTCGCCCTACCTGACCTTTTCCATTCACCTCGACGGCCTGAGAGATCGGCATGATACATCTGTCTGCCAGGCAGGCGTGTTTGATCGCGCCGTGGAGGCGATGAAAGGAGCTATCGGCAAGGGTTTCCGCGTGACGGTGAACTGTACATTTTTCCAGGGCGAATCGGCTGAGGAGGCCGCCGAGTTCTTCGATTTCGTCATGGCGCTCGGCGTGGAAGGCATCACGGTGTCGCCCGGCTTCAGCTATGAGCACGCGCCGCAGCAGGACGGCTTTCTACAGCGCGCGGCCACCAAGCAACTGTTCCGCAATATCTTCAAGTTACAGCGCGGACGGCAGTGGGCCTTCAACCAGTCTTCCATGTTCCTCGACTTTCTGGCCGGCAACCAGACCTACCAATGCACCGCCTGGGGCAATCCCACGCGCAACGTGCTGGGTTGGCAGAAGCCCTGCTACCTGCTGGTGGATGAAGGCTATGCCAGCAGCTACAAGACGTTGATGGCGGAAACCGACTGGGACGCATACGGCACCGGCCGCAATTCCAAATGCGCCAACTGCATGGCCCATTGCGGCTATGAGCCGACGGCGGTTAATGACACCGTGGCGCATCCGCTCAAGGCGCTCAGGGTATTCCTGCGTGGCCCGCGTACCGAGGGGCCGATGGCGCCCGAGCTGCCAACCGCCTACAGCAAACCGCGCACGATTCCGATTAAAGCGGAAACCCAGCCCGACCGGCCTGGCTGATCCCACATGGCGTTCATGTGCGTCCTGGCCCTGTCGCTCTGGATCATCATACTGATTCTGCCCTGGCGCCCATGGAGTGCCCGCGAGAACCTCGAAGCCGACGTCTCGCCGCAACAAGGCGATTTTAGCGACATTACCGTCTTGATCCCGGCTCGCAACGAGGCGGCGTGCATCGAAAACACGCTTAGGGCGCTAAGCCACCAAGGCATTGGCCTGAATGTCATCCTGATCGACGATTGCTCAACCGACGCCACTGCGGACATTGCCCGAGACATGGACGTGAACGGCCTGACTATTGTGTCAGGCCAACCCCTGCCGCATGGCTGGAGCGGCAAGCTCTGGGCTCTGGAGCAGGGTCGAGAACATGTGCGAACCCCGCTTGTGCTGCTGCTTGACGCTGATATCGAGCTTGTCCCAGGTATGCTGCACGCTTTGCTCGATGCGATGCGGGAAAAACAAACACCCTTCATTTCACTGATGGCCATGCCGAGCCTGGCGGGCTTCTGGGAAAGACTGCTGATGCCGGCCTTTGTCTACTTCTTCAAGCTACTTTATCCCTTTGCCCTGTCGAATAGCGCGTTTCCGAAGGTGGCCGCGGCAGCGGGCGGTTGTGTCTTGCTGGAGACGAGATTGCTGGCGGAGATGGGCGGCTTCCACGCCGTAAAGGATGCGCTTATCGACGATTGCGCCCTGGCCGGTCGGGTGAAATCCACGGGCGCCCGCATCTGGATCGGCTTAACGCATTCCGTGATCAGCCGGCGCCATAGTTCCGACCTTGCCGATATCACCAATATGGTGGCGCGCACCGCCTTCAACCAGTTGAGATATTCCGCCTGGCTGCTCCTGCTTTGCACCAGCCTGTTGATCACCACATTCTGGATACCGTGGGCAGGCCTGTTTTTCCCTGCGCCCGAAGCCAAAGGCATGGCCTTGGCGGCATACGCCATCATGCTCATCACCTTTATTCCAACGCTCAGGTTCTATGGCTTATCCATGTGGTGGGCGACTCTGATGCCGCTTGCCGCCACACTCTTTTTGGCCATGACATGGCTCTCGGCCATTCGATACTGGCGTGGAGAGCGATCGCGCTGGAAAAACCGGAGCTATCAGGCCGTGTTGAAGCAGGACCACGGCGCATGAGACTGCATGGAACCAGGCTCGCGGGATGCATTTGCCTGGCCATATTGGCGCAGGCGGCGCTATCATCTGTGGCCATCGCTGGCCCGGCCAGTGACGTCATCGAACGCTTCCACGCCGCGTTGATATCCAGCATGAAACATGCCTCCGAGCTGGGCTATGCGGGGCGCTTTGAGCAGCTGGAACCGGCGGTGCTGGAAAGCCATAACCTGGCCCTGATCGCCCGCATCGCGACGGGGAGACACTGGCGAAAACTCGATTCCGGACAACAATCGAGATTCGCCAACACCTTTACCCAGCTAAGTATTTCAACATACGCCGACCGATTTGACATGTTTTCTGGCGAAAGCTTTGCAGCCATTTCGGAGCAAATGCTGCCGCGTGGCGATACACTGGTACGGACGAAGCTAACGAAGTCCGACGGAGACGAGGTGCAATTTGATTACGTTCTGCGCCGCATGGAGGAAAGCTGGAAAATCATTAACATCATCGTAGATGGCGTCAGCGATCTGGCGCTGAAACGTGCTGAATACGGCAATATATTAAAGCAGGACGGCTTTGACGCCCTGATTCAGATGCTGCAAGACAAAATCGCTCAACACCAATTGGGAGAAAACTAGCGCTTGCATGCGCGCATGAGCTACACTCGAATAGCATGCTCGCGAATCGGGGGCATGCAGTGAGTGAGGAGGGTGCATTGATCCTGGCAAATAACACCGGTCGTTCACATCAGCTCTGGCGTAGGACGGCGGCCATCGCGTCAATCCTCTGCCTTTCGTTCGTATTAAGTAGTTGCGCCAGTACCGGGCCGGGTGAGGAAACCTACGACCCCCTGCTAAAAGCCAATCGGGGCATCCATAAATTTAACGACGTGATCGACACGATCATTGTCGAACCGCTGGCCACTGGCTACGTGAAAATCACCCCCAAGCCCGTGCGAACATCCGTATCCAATTTCTTCGACAACGCCTCTTACGCCGGCACCATCCTCAGCGACTTTCTTCAGGGCAAGGGAAAGCAGGGGGTAAGCGATACCGGCCGCTTCCTGGTCAACAGCACCCTGGGGCTGGCAGGCCTGTTCGACCCTGCCACCGGCATGGGCCTGGAAGCGCATGATGAAGATTTTGGCCAGACACTGGGGGTGTGGGGCGCAAATCAGGGCGCCTACCTGGTGCTGCCACTGCTAGGCCCGAATACCGTGCGCGACGCGCCTGATCTTGTCGTCAGCACCGCCGCCAACGGTCTGTTCTGGGCGGGCTTCTACGTCAGCTCCGCCGTGACCATCCCCGTCAGCATCCTGGCGGCGATCGACGAGCGCGCCCGAGCGGAGAACTCCATCCGCTTCGTCAACGAGATGGCCCTGGATCCCTATCTGTTTACTCGCGAGGCGTGGACCCAGCATCGCACCTTCCTAATCCACGATGGCAATCCGCCCGTGCCCGAATTTGATGATGAGTTTGGCGAACCAGGAGAGGATACGCCCTAAATCTCTCAGTAATTCCGAGGCAAGGCCTGAGGCATGGTCTGCGCTTAGCGCAATCAGTTTGAATTCATTCGCATTGACTGGTATTCGCCTGCCGATACAATCCATCCGAAAAATCCGTCTAGCCTCTGAAGACAGGCTTGAACCCATGAGGAAATTTATATGAAATATTCGGTAGTTGTGGCGTCAGCCCTGGCGCTTTCCCTGCTTATTATTAGCCTGGCCGAAACGGCCATGGCCATACCGGCATTCGCCCGTCAGTACCAGACAAGCTGCACCACCTGTCATGCCGCCTTCCCGCGGCTCAATGAATTCGGCGAGGAGTTTGTCGCCAGCAATTACCGCATGCCTGACTGGCGAGACACCACGATAGACGCCTCGGATGATCTGCTGGCCCTGCCGAGAAACGTTCCTCTGTCCATCCGCGCTCAGGCATATTTTCAGGGGCGTGCGGGCAAAGTGGTTGACCCCGCCACGGGCATAGCCACCAATGCCGCAGACACGGACTTTCAGTCTCCCTATCTGATCAAGCTGCTTTCGAGCGCCCCACTGTCGGATCACATCACCTATTATTTCTACGGCATCTTCGCCGAGAAAGGCGGCAATCTCGAAACGATCATCGAGGATGCCTGGTTCCGCCACGACGACCTGTTTGGCAGCGGCATTGGCCTGATGCTCGGCCAGTTCCAGGTTTCCGATCTCATGTTTCCGCGCGAAACGCGGCTCACCTTCCAGGATCTGATCGCCTACCGCATGGCCGGCATCACCTACGACCGCGGCGTAATCCTCGATCGCGGCCTGGGCCCCATCGACATCGCCATCGGCGCGGTCAACGGCAATGGCATCGAGCAGAATTTCAAGATTAACAGCCCGGGCTTTCAGCGCCCGGACAGGCTATTCGACAACGACTCGCGCAAGACCGGTTTCGGCCGTATCGGCGTCGACATCGGCCCGGTAAACATTGGCGCTTTCGGCCTGTGGGGCAAGCAGAAGGATAATGGCGGTACGCGCGACACCATCAAACGAATCGGCGGCGTCGACGCCTCCGGCAACTACAATGACGAGCTGCTTTGGTTTGCTCAGTTTCTTTGGAATGCCTGGGATGATTTCATCGTCTCCGGCCAGAATTACCGTTGGTACGGCGGCTTTGCCGGCATTGATTACATCCTGGACGATCACTGGGCGTTCTCCACCCTGTACAATTACGCTGACTCCAGAGACTTTAAGGCTACGGGAACGGTATATGAAGGCATCGACGTCAACAGCCTGACGTTTACCGCTTCCTATTACTTCATGCGCAACGTCAAGCTGGTGGCGGAGGTCAATGCCGATTTTCTCGGGCGGGAGCCGCTGACGGCCACTTCCTTCGAGGGCCAGCACCTGACCAAGGAGCATTACGCCCTAATCGGACTCGACGCCGCGTTTTAACACGCTGGAGCCCCGGGGAACCGGGGCTCCCTCTTGTAAACTGTGGCTCATGCCCACGAAAGGCCAGCGTGCGCCGCCTTTTCCCCAGGCGCGGCCCTTATGCCCCTGCACGGCACCTGTGCGGACCTGACCTTTAGCGTCGCGACAGATCACCACGCCGGTACCGCTAGCCTTGCCTTGCCGCTTGGCAATGCCCGTGCCCTGGGCCACGCCTTTGCCATTGACGACCCCGATGCCCTCGGTAGCCATACCCGCGAGAGCGGTGCCTACCATGACCATGATGGCCTTCATATTGGTGGCGGCGAAGATGACGGCGCTCACAGTATGCGCCATGTAGACGGCGTTCATACTCATGCCCATGGATCACTTGCCGGCGCGGCTGATAAATAATAATGCCAGCCATCACGGTAACGCGCGTACGGATACGGTCTGTAGGCCGCTTGTGGATAGTAGTAGGACTTCGTATACCCTGGCTGGGAAACCGCAGCCCCCTCCACGGCTCCGATAATGCCGCCGATGATGGCGCCTTCCGCGGTCTGATGCGAGTGTGAACCGACCATCGCGCCCGTGGCCGCTCCCAGAATAGCGCCGGTGGTGGCAACGCGCTCTTGGTGCGCGGTAGCGCAGGACGACAGGGCTAAAAGGCAACCAGCGTGGAACGCATGGCAGCCCCCTTTGAAAGCATGGTTCCTACCTATAGCGTAGCCTACCCAGCGATGGCCACATGAGGAAGATGCCCGTCAAGTTTGCAAAATATGCCCTGATCGTAAGAGGGCATACAATCGCTTGTTTGCACCAAAAGGTTGACCATGCAGAAGTCGTTGATCATTTTAGGCTTGGCCATCGCCGCCATCGGCCTGCTCTGGCCCTGGCTTGGCAAGCTGCCGTTCGGTCGCCTGCCCGGCGACATCATCATCGACAAGGAAGGTATGAAGTTCTATTTCCCCATCACCACCATGATCATCATCAGCCTGCTCGTTTCACTGATTCTATGGTTGTTTCGAAAATGATGCTTCTGCATGATTCCGCTTCGCGTAGCGCCTGAGGGGGACAAAGAGACGTAGTGAAGTATCCAGCTGCCAAATATCTGCTTGCCATGCTTGCCGCCATACTGGGCGTAGCGACAGCTTCGGCTGATGAAGGCGACCACCCCCTGCCATCTCTGCCTGAAGTCGAATGGCAAGACTCCGCTGGAACCACCTACACGGCCATTGGCTCCCTACAACTGGAGCAGATCACGCAGGACAAGCTTGAGGCCTGCCTGAAGGCGTCCGGCAACAATAAATTTTGCCAGTGCCTGGCTGGCAAGCTGCCTGTTGGCCTCACCTTCGTTGGTTACATCCAGTCCGTCACTAAATCCAGGCAGAAGCTTGGCTACACTGAGTTTTCCGATAATGAAAAAAAGATGATTGATATGGCGCTAAGCGTCAGGAATCAGTGCGTGCCTGAAACTAGCGCCATGCTGGCTCTGGTCGATGAAGATATTCAGGCCAAAACTCGGCCAGAAAAGCCAAGGATGGCCCCTGCCCTGACAGGGCGCGAAGATGAAACGCCTTGGTCGGCGGCTGATCAAGCCAAAGCCTCGTCGTCCAAGTCGGCATCGCGTCGGAGCTACCTCGTGCAGGTGGCTTCATTCAAGCGCCCTGAAGATGCCGAGGCAATGAAATCTCGCCTGGCAAATTATGGGTTGGAGGCACACACCAAAGCGGTGGACTTGCCACAGCGCGGGCGTTGGCACCGCGTATACCTTGGTCCATATGCCAAACGCGACATGGCCGAACAGGCGAAAGGCAAAGTTCACGATCACTTAAAGCTTTCCGCCTTGCTTGTCCGCGGCAAGCTTTAAGTCTTTTGCAGGCATGCCCGATATTCTTGGAGACTACTGAATCATCGCAAAGGCTGGCCCATGAAAACCGTATATTTGTTCATCTCGCTTATTGCCATGCTGGCCGCTACCCCAGCGGCGGCGGAACAAGGCAATGAGCTATTGCAATTGCCATCGCCGGAAAGCGCATGGCAAAACCCCATGCAAAATGCCGCGCCGGCTTTTGACTCCCTGGACGTGGAACTGGAGCAAGCCACGTTGGCAAAATTTGAAGCCTGCCGAAGGGCCTTCGGGGATGAGAAGTTTTGCCAGTGCCTGTCTTTGAAGCTGCCCATAGGCCTCGTCTTCGACGGCTATATCCAAGCTGTCACGAAATCCCAGCATGAACTTGGCTACGAAGATTTTAACGCCCATGAAAAAAAGATGATTGATAGGGCAAAGACGGTCAGGGATGAATGCGTGGCCGAATCGGGCGGAGACTAAGGAAGCTCGGAGTTTTCCGAAACTTCCCTAGGCCGATAAGGCGATTTTTACGATCTCAGGCACCGAATTCGCTCTCAGCTTTTTCTTGATTCTGCCACGGTGCACCTCGACCGTGCGGACGCTGATATCCAGCGACTCGGCAATCTGTTTGTTGAGGCAGCCTTGAACGACCAATTTCAGCACAGCTCGTTCGCGTCCGGTCAGAAGAGCCATGCGCCGCGCATATTCGGAGCGCAGCGTCCGCCTGCGCCGCCTGGGTGCTATCTGGCCCAGACAATGCTGAACGCTCGCCAACAACGTCTCGCTGTCGATCGGCTTCTCGGCGAAGTCGACCGCGCCAGCCTTGATCGAGGCCACGGCCATGGGGATATCGCCATAGGCCGTCATCATAATGACCGGAATGGGCGGATGCCTCTTGGACAGCTGCTGTAGCACTTCCAAGCCGCTGAGTTCGGGCATTCGAACATCAAGCAGCACGCAACAAGGCATGAGCACATCGGGGCAGTCGAGAAACTGGCGGGGCGAGCCAAACGCCCTTACCTGCAGGGATGCCGCCCGTAAAAGCAGGCTCAAGGAGTCTCTTATCGCCCCATCATCGTCGACAATATACACAATCGGATCAGCTGACATCTTGTCCTCCCTGCGTTGGCAACGTAAAACTAAATGTCATGCCGGCTTCAGCATTGGCCTCAGCCCATAAACGCCCTCCATGGCTCTCAACGATCATGCGGCTCAAGGCCAGGCCGAGACCCATACCGTCCTGTTCGCGCGAATAAAAGGGGTCAAACACCTGCTCGATCTCATCTTCCGCCATGCCCTTACCACCATCCGTGACGGACAAAATAAGGGCGTCACCGTCATATTTTCCGGTCCGGATGATCAGGCGCCAATCCTTGGCCTTGATGTTCGCCATCGCCTTGGATGCATTGCGCATCAGATTCAGCAATACCTGCTGGGTGAGAATTTTGTCGGCGTAAGCCGGCGGCAAATTCCGGCCTGCTTTCAGGATGGGCTTGCTAAGGTATTGATCGGTCTCGATTTCCATAAGGCCCAAGGTGTCCCTCACAAGCGCATTGATATCGATCATCTTGCGCTGGACTTCCTGCTTTTGCGCGAATTGCTGCACGCTGTTCATGATCTTCCCGGCGCGCACTGCCTGAGCGCCGATTTTATTCAGGATGTCGCTGAAGGCCCCTGTATCCAGCTCGTTCGCCTTCAGCAAATACGAACAGGCGTCGCTGTAGCTGCAGATGGCCGATAGAGGCTGATGAAGCTCATGAGCAATCTGGGCCGACATCTCCCCAACGATGGACAGACGCGCGCGGTGCCCCAACTCCTGCAGGCGCAGTCGCTCCAATTCTTCAGCCCGCTTATGGCCAGTGATGTCGGTGGAAACGCCACATACCGCGTAGACCTCGCCTTCACTGTTGAACAGGGGAAATTTCATCGAGATGTAGGTGTGATTGCCATCGTCCTGCGGCACCATCTCCTCGAATTCTATCGGCTTTTCCGCCGCCAGCACTTTGCGATCATTCTCCATGAAGGCTTCCGCGGCTTCCGATTGAAAAATATCATGATCAACCCGGCCGACAATTTTCTTTGCCCGTAAATGGAACAGCTTCTCATACTGCCTGTTGATCAGCAGGTATTTCCCTTCCCTGTCCTTGACGTAAATCACCGCTGTCGAATTGTCGAGAATGGCCTGCAGTTGCTGCTGACTCTCCCACAGCGCATTCTCCGCCTGCTTGCGCTTTGAAATATCCTGCACTGTGCCGAGCGAACGTAGCGGCCTGCCAGTCTCATCGTAGTCAGTCCGGCACAGCTCGTGCACGTACTTGATGCGACCGTCCTTCATCAGTAATCGATGGTCGATTGCATATGGTTTCTTGCTCTTCAATGAGGCCTTGAAAGCTTTATCTACAATTTCACGGTCATCCGGGTGCACGATGTCGAGAAAGGCTTCATAGGTTCCGCCGATTGCTTTCGCGCTTGTTTCAAACATGCGGCGCACTTCATCGGACCACGCTAGCTTGTTGGATGTAAGATCGAGTTCCCAGTGGCCGATACGTGCCAGCCGCTGTGCTTCCTCGTGCAATGCCTGGCTTTTTTTCAACTCGCGCATCACGAGTAATGTGTTCAAGGCATCGGCAATACGGTGTCCGATGTGCTCAAACAGCCGGGCCTCCTCATTGGAATACACATGCTCAACTTCGCAGTGATGTATGCCAAACAACCATGCCCTGTCGACCTTGGGATAAATGGCCATGCACATCTGCGCCTGCACGCCAAACGATTTCACTACATCGGGCAGTGAAAGCCCGGAGGAAGCATCAAAGCGAAGCGCCTGCGAGTTGGCCAGGCACAGCCTTGGCAAGGCGGCGGCATCCTCTGTCATCGGAAAGAGCACGCCCTGATCCATCACGCCGGGCCATTTGGGAGTAGTTCGTTCCATCCTCACTTCCCAGAAATCAGCATCGGGATCACAGGGATGCACCAGCCAGGCACGGTCGCAATTGAAAATATCCAGCATCGTTTGCAGCACATCGGCAAGCATCTCATCAAGGTCATCAGCCTGGGCAATGACGGTATTGATTTGATCCATGCATTGCAGAAAGCGCATATGCACCGCGTTATTGTCTTCCCCTAGCTCAGTATCATCGGCGAGGACTTGACGCTTCTGGCTGGCGTCCACGTCACCACCGGATGGGGCGACGCCCGACCGGTCCGCCCTCTTGCCGGCTATTTGGGAGCCCGCCTCCTCGTCAAGCATTTCCAGCTTATCCATACCGCTAGTCTAGCATCTCATATTTATTGGGCACGTACGTGATAAACTCAATGCCGCCAGAAGTATCGGCCTTGGGTGGCAGTAGCCGCGCATAAACCGCTCGCGGCTGCAAACACACCTTGAGGCGCCCGGGAAAGTATTTCCGGCATAAGTTTTTTATTTTACAAAATTATAATGGGTAAATGTCAGATTTGTTTACAGTACTCCTGCACCTATCGTTTCTTGTAACATTCTATTAATAAAAGATTTAATCGGAAGCGCCTGGCTTAAGACATTGGAATTCAGCTAAAAAAGTGTCAGGTTTTTTTACAGTGTAATGCGGCATGAAAAAACCCTTAACCCATTGATAAATATGAGAATCACTTTGTAGCGTATGAACATACAGGATAATTTTGGCCGAAAAAGTGTCAGTTTATTTTACAGTTAGCCGCCAGAGGGATGATCGCTGCATCCCATAATTCGTGGAAATCCATTTGTTTTCAATGAATTAAAAGCCCTTGGCATGATTTATGCTTTTGGTACGTAGAATTACGTATATAGACATGGATGACTAGACGGCTCGATGGTTAAGCCTGGGAGTGTTACGGAAAATGCGAATCAACGACCTAGCAATACTTGATAGAAGCGGAGACCAATTGCACATGTGGCGCCTGCCGAATACGAAGATCTGTATGCCCGTAATGGCTTTGCTTCTCTGGCTGTTTAGCGTAGCTCCCGCCTCCGCGGTGCCTACGCTTCAGCTTTATATACCCGGGGCGACATATGTGGACTCGTTGACGATCAATGGCGTCACCGTGACGCAAAGCTGGTTTACTCTGGACAATCCATTCGATCTTGTCGTTGCCGGGGCAACGTCGCCTCAGAGCGTGGATATCGTGCAAGATGTGACATTATGGATCGCAGTCCAGGAGGACGATTACCTGAACAATCCCGGTGGCACCATTACGTTGAGAGATGTAAACAATAATGTGGTTTCTCCAACGGGGAGCCCGGTTTTCGGTATTCCCGATACCTTGTCGCCTCATAGCGTCTATTCGGCATATTATTTCCGCTACGACCTTCCGGACCTGCTGGTTGGCACTGCCGGAGATCCCATCTGGGATTGGAATGACGGCTATAACGCTGCTGATCCCGGCCCCGCACAGGATACAGGGGATGTGCAAAATTATTCCGTGGCATACTCGGATTTCTTCTGGCTGCATATCGACCTGAGTGGAACAGCCATCGATCAAAACAGGGGACAAACCTGGGCAAGATTTGCACCCTATTCGCATGATGCTGATGCACCACCAGGTGTTCCGGAGCCTGCCACCCTCGCTCTCTTGGGCGTTGGCCTTGCGGGACTGGGTTTTTCCAGGCGAAAGAAAAGTGCATAGATGAGCAGCGTTCACCACAATCATCGCAATGAGAATGTGAAGCCATTGCTCGGCCTCATAGGTTTTCTGGGGCTGATGCTCGGGCTTTTGGTGATGATTCAAACTCTGATGTCTAGTTCATAAATAGGTCCCCTTCAATCCATAAAGGCCCCGCCAGTGTGCGGGGCTTTTTTGTAAGATGGCGAATAAAGTGAATGTCCGGTTTGGGTCGTAACTGGACATTGGAGTGACCGGTATCGGCCAAAAGCGGTCATTCAGCAATGCCGATCAAGCTTCTTCTATGCTGTCACGTTCAAATAAAATCATTCTTTATGGATAGAGTGTGTTACGATGAACGCATGAGACTCAGCTAGTGTCGCTCTTTCATCATGTCGAAGATGATGAAGTGAAGCGCAGTGGTTTACAGAGTTTATGGATAACAAGAAAATACGAGCCCATTTAGACTGTTACTAAAGTTTTCCAGAAAGCAATAAACCTTCATTGTCTCAAAAAAGGAGACAATATGAGTAAGTTAACATTTGGGGTCATTGGAACTTCAAGAAAAGAGGGTGAGCGCCGTGTTCCAATCCATCCAGAGCACTTGCCGCGCCTTTCAAAAGAGATTCGCAGCCAGCTGATATTTGAAGAGGGCTATGGAGCAGTATTTGGGATTGAAGACTCGGAGATTGCTGCTCAGACGGGTGGCATCGCCACACGCCACGAACTGTTGGCCAATATCGGCAATGTTATCATTCCCAAGCCAGTGTTATCCGATTTAGAAGAGCTCCGTGAAGGTGGGATTCTTTGGGGTTGGCCACATTGCGTACAGCAATTTTCAATGACCCAAATCGCGATTGATCGCAAGCAGACACTCATTGCCTTTGAGGATATGTTTGTTTGGGGGCCGGACGGACAGATTGGCCGCCACACCTTCTATAAGAACAACGAAATTGCCGGCTACTGCGCTGTATTACATGCCTTACAATTAAAAGGTATCGACGGGCACTATGGAAACCAACGTAAAACGATCATCTTCAGTTTTGGTGCGGTCAGCCGTGGAGCCATATACGCTCTCAAGGCGCGTGGCTTTAGAGATATCACAATATGCATTCAGCGGCCCGATCACGAAGTTCGCGAGGAGATACTTGATTGTCACTATGTCCGTGTTCGGGAAGGTAATGAGGGCGAAGCACGCATGCTGGTGGTGGAGCATGATGGCTGTGAGCGATCATTGCCTGAACTGATCAGCCAATCGGACATTATCATCAATGGTGCCTTCCAGGATACTGATCATCCCACCTTTTTCGTGACCGAAGAGGAAAAAACATCCCTCAAGCCTGGCTGCCTGATCATTGATGTCAGTTGTGACGAGGGTATGGGGTTCTATTTTGCCAAACCAACCACTTTCAAAGATCCTATGTTTAAAATTGGAACGGTGGATTACTATGGTGTAGATCATACACCAAGCTATCTCTGGGAATGCGCATCGCGATCTGTCTCTGCCGCTCTCATTGTCAATTTGCCAACTGTGGTGACAGGGCGTGAAGCCTGGCAGCAAAATGAAATCATTCGACAGGCTGTGAATATTGATGGCGGCGTGATTCAGAAACCTAACATTCTGTCGTTTCAGAGTCGTCAGCCAAACTATCCCCACGCTCTCATCAATACGAAGGCGAACTGACAGCTTGAACCAATTCATCAAACTCTATTATTGAAATAGATTAGACTGTCCGGTTTTGGCCGTGAGCGGTCATTCAAACATCAAGTGAAAAACATCTATTTCACTGCACAGACACCTTGAGGCTTTATTGTAAATCAATGGGCCAGACTCGACTGATTTGATGCTCGTAAGTATTCGCTGCAAGATGCAGATGAAATGAAGAATCCAAACAGAAAAACCCTGTCCAAGCTTGAAGAACTACCGAATATAGGAAGAGCCATAGCTGCTGACCTTCAATTGATTGGCATTCACCACCCCAATGACCTGATCGGAAAAGACCCCTTTCAACTATATGATGAACTTTGTGAAATATCAGGGAAAAATCATGATCCTTGTGTGATTGATGTGTTTATGTCGGTTGTTCACTTTATGGAAGGTGGCAAACCTCTGCCCTGGTGGTCATTTACATGTGAGCGAAAGAAAATCAGTAAGAACTCTTGATGCCATCACAGGTGTAATTCCGGGGACAGTTTACTTATTTACTAATCTATACTGAATGTCCGCTTTCGGCCAAAATCGGACATTCGATATGCAGACGACATGGTGTTTCCGACACCCGAAAGCACATTGATAGACCATCTGCCTTAGCTACTGCGGTTTTGCACGTTTTTCGTCCTTCGTGTATTAATGCTGGGAGATTAGTCAATGGAAAAGGGGAATAACCATGGTCACAATCCACCACACCTCATTTTATTCGCGCCTGCGCATGCTCATATTAGCGGTGACGTTGCTGCTCATGCCGGTAGTTGCCCAGGCGGCAGTACCGGACACGATGAACTACCAGGGCCATCTGACAGACAGCGGCGGCAATGCGGTGAATGGCGTGGTGGACATCACCTTCACGCTTTATACAACACCTGTAGGGGCATCGAATGTATGGGACGAGACGCATCTCGGCGTGAATATCTCCAGCGGGCTGTTCAGTGTCGAGCTTGGCGGCACGAATCCCTTGTCCGGTCTTGCCTTTGATGTCCCATACTATCTCGGCATTACCATCGGGGTAGATCCTGAGATGACACCGAGGCAGCCATTGTCCACGTCTCCCTATGCCTTCAGGGCACTGGACGCAGACATGGTGGGCGGCATATCGGCAGCTTCCCTGGATCAGTCCGCGCACGTAACCGATACCGGTAATCCGCACAGTGTCACGGCGCTACAGACGGGTGCCGACACGGTCGGCTCATCCGCTGCCGTTCAGACCAATCTGGATACGCATGCAGGTAATGGTTCAGCGCATCATGCCAAGACCACGTCATTTACCGATCTAGCCGATACGGCATCGGATGCTCAGATTCCCGCTGCCATCTCCCGAGATACGGAACTGACCGCGCATGCCGGCAATGCCTCAGCCCATCACGCGCGCTATGCCGATGGCGAGGCTACCGCCGCCGTCAGTGCAGCATACCCTTCGCTGACCAATCCTGCAGGAACCGGGAACACGGCACACGGTTTAGATGCCCTAACCTCTATCACGACCGGTAACTACAACACGGCGAATGGTAACTGGGCACTGCGGTCCAATACGACTGGGTTAGCTAACACAGCGATCGGTAATCATGCACTGGCTGCCAACACGACCGGTGACTACAACACGGCGATCGGCTACCAGGCACTGCTGGCCAACACGACCGGTAACAGCAACACGGCGAGTGGATTCCAAGCAATGCAATCCAACGCGACCGGTGTCTCGAATACGGCGAATGGCAACTGGGCACTGCGGTCCAATACGACTGGATTCGCTAACACAGCGATCGGTAGCCATGCACTGGCTGCCAACACGATCGGCGTCTACAACACTGCGATCGGAACCAATGCATTGCAGCTCAACACGACTGGTGATTCGAACACTGCGATCGGAACCAATGCATTGCAGCTCAACACGACTGGTAACTCAAATGCGGCGATTGGTGAAAAGGCAGGCTTTACCAATAGCGCCGGATCGGGCAACGTCTTTCTGGGATTCGAGGCAGGATACAATGAGCTTAATTCCAACAAACTCTATATTGCCAACAATCGGACGTCACCATTGATCTATGGAGATTTTGCTCTTGGTACGGTTGGTATCGGTACAACAGCGCCTGCAAGCGAGCTGGATGTGGCGGGCGCCGTAACTGCCACATCATTTTCCGGTGATGGCTCCACTTTGACAGGCATCACTGCAGCACAGACCGGTGCGATCGGTCTTGCAGAGCTGGGTGTGCATACTGCCGATACTTCCGCCCATCATGCGAGATACTCGGATGCCGAGGCAGTGGCAGCAGTCGGGCCGCACATCACCTCGGTGGATGGGTTGACCGGTGGAACCATCTCAAGTCCTGTTACGGTAAATGGTGCGGCTTCTGCCACATCATTTTCCGGTGATGGCTCCACTTTGACAGGCATCACTGCAGCACAGATAGGTGCAATCGATCAGGCGGCACTGGATGCACATACGGCGATTCCATCGGCCCACCATGCCCGTTACAGCGATGCCGAGGCGGTGGCAGCCGTGTCGGGAGCCGACACCTATGTGCTGAAATCCGGCGACACGATGACGGGCGTATTGAATCTTCCCTCCGATGGCCTTGTCGTGGGCGCTAATGAACTTGCGGTCAGTGGCGGCAAGGTAGGTGTTGGCACGGCACCGGTTGCCAACCTTGATGTGGTTGGCCAGGACGGTGTGCTGTTCTCCGGCACCCTTGGCGGTGTTTCTCCATTACCAGCCACGGGTTCTGGCACACGCATGCTCTGGTTCCCTGAATTAGCTGCTTTTCGTGCCGGAAGCGTGGCAGGCACGCAATGGGACAAGGCGAGCATGGGTGAGAATTCCTTTGCCGCCGGTCAGGACACTACCGCTAGCGGCAATAGGTCCACGGCTTTGGGAGCTGGCTCCACAGCCAGCAATACAAGTGCCACCGCAATGGGCTCTGGCACTACCGCCAGTGGCCAGAATTCCACCGCAATGGGCTCTGGCACCACGGCAAGCAGCCCCATTTCCACCGCAATGGGTTCTGGCACAACAGCCAGCGGCACCAATTCCACGGCGATGGGTGAATACACTCAGGCCAGTGGCTGGGCCTCGACGGCCATGGGGAGCTATGCGAATGCTAGCGGTGCCGGAGCAACGGTGATGGGCCTGTATACAACATCCCCTTCCTTGGGCGAGACGGTCATTGGCGCATACAACACCGCCTATACGCCTGTGGGCGGTGCCGGCGCATGGAATGTTGGAGATCGGCTCTTCGTGATTGGTAATGGAATATCACCCGCCGCCCGCTCCGATGCCCTGATATTGCTAAAGAACGGCAATATGGGTGTTGCTGGAACAGTGTCGGCAGGGTCTTTCTCAGGTGACGGCTCAGGGCTGACAGGGATTACAGCGGTACAGGCTGGGGCTGATCCGGCTGGTTCCGCTGCTGCCGTACAGGGCAATCTGGATACGCACACAGGTGATACAGCCAATCCGCATGCCGTGACGGCTGGCCAGGCGGGGGCTGATCCGGCTGGTTCCGCTGCTGCCGTACAGGGCAATCTGGATACGCATGCCGGCAACGTATCGGCCCATCACACGCGCTATGTCGATGCAGAAGCCACAGCGGCTGTTAGCGCCGAGTATCCAGCTCTGACCAATGCCGCGGGAACAGGATTAGAAAACATTGCGTATGGTGACGGAGCGTTGCAGTCCAACACAACCGGTTCTAGCAATACGGCAAGTGGTGTGGGTGCGTTGTTTAACAACACAACCGGTTTCGGCAACACAGCGATGAGTAACAATGCTCTGTCCCAAAATGTTAGTGGTGACCTAAATACGGCTCTCGGTGCCGGGGCTGGACTTTTTAACGTCAGCGGCTCAAACAATGTCTTTCTGGGCGCGGACGCCGGGTCTAATGAGACTGGTTCCAATAAACTCTACATTGCTAGTAACGCAACCAGACCTTTGATCTACGGCGAATTCAGCGCCACAGCTTCGGCCAACAAGCTGGGTATTGGTACTTCAACCGTCGCTGCGGGCGAAGCTATCAACGTCTGGAATGGAGCTCACCTGACTACGGGTGGTGTCTGGACCAACGGCTCCTCCCGCGACATGAAGGAGAACATCCGGCCGCTGGAAATTGCCGATGCCGTGGCCGCCATCGAGGCGCTGGAGCCCATGCGCTACAACTACAAAGTCAACAAGGGCGAGGAGTATGTCGGTTTCATCGCCGAGGATGTGCCCGATCTGGTGGCCGAGAATGGCCGCAAGGGGCTGGCGGCCATGGATATCGTGGCCGTGCTCACGCAAGTCGTGAAATCTCAGAAGGCGGAAATCGCAGCCATGAAAGCCGAAAACAAACAGCTAGCCTTGGGTCAGGAAGCCTTGGCCACCAGAGTCGAGATGCTGACCCGCGCCATGGTGGCCGCGCAGATCGCTCAACGATAAGTGTAAGGCGAAGATGCAATGTTAAGGTCAATCTGTTGAATCACCACTGTTCAGCATGTATAGCTTCGGGTCAAAGTTGAAATCCTGAATGTCCGGTTTGGGTCGAACGTGGACATTCATTTAAGGGCGTGAATTCCTCTCTTATAAGTTTATTAGGCACCAATGAGGGTATAGGGAGGTAAATCTGTGAGGATGGAGTGCAGTAGACCGGTTGTGCAATAAATTTTATATGAGGGCAAAATGGGATTAGGGGAGCATCACAGATGGCTCAGTGGATTTGCACTTTTGACGTAAGCGACAGGCAGGTTTTCCGACACTAACGCGAAGGGGTGAAGTGACTTGATGTCACTTCACCCCTTCGCGTTAGTGTCCCGAGAAAACCAGAGGAGTGACTCATGACCGGCCTCCCTTCAAGTAGATTCTCCATTCCAATATTCCCGCATCCAACAGTGTTGATAAGCGGAAAAATTCCCATGTATGTTCTCTTCGAATATAGACTATGTGTATTGACTCGCGAATGTCCGCTTTGAGTCGTATCAGGCCATTCAAGTCTATTCGTCAGCGTTGCTCAGATAGCTATCATGCTTAGGAGAGCCCCATTCAATTATGGGGCAAAGATGCTTGAGATACTTGCACGGATTTAGCTGTAGAAAATGGCCTGTTTTAGCCCGTGGTCTTATACCCTGCGTTTGACAAATGTTTGACAAGTTGAAAGAGTAAATTCGTAACCAGTTGATTTTACTGGCGTCCCCAACCGGATTCGAACCGGTGTTGCCGCCGTGAAAGAGGCGCAACTTAGTCTTTCATGGTCTTCCATAAACGCCTGTAAACTCGTTGTATATTGATATTATGCCACTTTCTGTCTACCATTGTCGATAGAAGTCCCGCCCCGTCAGACTGACACGGGACTGACACGGGGAAGATATGGCGCGAACAGTCCGTAGTTCGACTTTCGAAACTCGAACTAACCGCATGAAGTTGGCCGCAGCCAAAAAGCACTGGCAGAGAATCGGCAGAGGCCTAAGCCTAGGCTACCGCAGGACCAATAGTGCCGCCTCGTGGTATATCCGCTATTTCGATAATGATGAAAAGGAGCGCCAGAAAGCCCTAGCAATCGCCGACGACTTTCAAGAAGCTGACAGCAAAACAATCCTTACCTATCGCCAGGCAGTTAGAATGGCCGAGGATTTTATAGCATCATTAGATGGCCACGTCGGATCGGAATACACAGTAGCTGACACCGTGGCAGATTATCTCGTTTGGTATAAGTCGCATCGAAAAGCTTATCAGGACGCCAAGCGGGTGTGCGATGCACATATCCTGCCGCACCTTGGCCGAAAAAAAACCGTCGAACTCACCACGAAGGAAATGCGCCACTGGCACCGATCAATAGCAGAGGCCCCTGCCCGCCTTCGAAGCGGCATTGCTGGCCCAAGGGTTAGGGACGTAAACGACCCTCGTGCCCGTAAGGCCACGGCAAACCGCATCCTGACCGTTCTGAAAGCCGCACTGAATCACGCGTGGCGTGAAGGCGATATCCCGACAGATGCAGCCTGGCGGCCTGTAAAGCCTTTTCCTAACGTTGACCAGGCAAAGGTTCATTATATATCGAGAGACGAAGCACAGCGGCTAGTGAACGCCTGTGAGCCTGACTTCCGCCACTTGGTTCAGGCCTCCCTGCTGACCGGCTGCCGTTACGGCGAGCTGACAAGCATGGAAGTGGTCGACTACAACCCCGACGCAAAGGCAGTTCACGTTAAGGTCTCAAAAAGTGGCAAGCCGCGCCATGTCCCGTTAAGCGATGATGGTGCGGCATTCTTCGATAGGTTAACGGCTGGCCGAACAGGATCGGAACGGATGTTTCTGCGTGCGGACGGCAAACCCTGGGGCAAAAGCCATCAAACCCGCCCACTGATCCATGCATGCAAACATGCAAAGATCGATCCACCGGCAAGCTTCCACATTTTGCGCCATACATATGCCAGCCACTTAGTGATGAATGGCGCACCGTTGGAAGTTGTGGCCCATTGCCTGGGACACTCAGATACCCGTATGACGATTCGCCACTATGCCCACCTCGCCCCATCTTTCGTAGCTGACATTATACGAAACCATCTTCCGACTTTGGGCAATGTAGAGTCGGACAACGTAATCCCGATGAGTAAGGGGGCTTGATATTGGGGTTGATTCATTATAAATCTGAGAAGTAGATAGAAAAGATTGTGTGTCGATTTAAGTCATCGCCGAAGCGCTCGGACGCCTATATCTGAATAACCGAGCGCCACTATGCGCATCTGTCACAGTCCTCTGTGGCGGACACCATACGGCAGCATCTCCCCTCCTTCGCGGCCGGAAATCAGGACAATATCAAGCTATTACACCAGCGGATCGCTTGACTTTCAGGTGCCACCATAGAAACTAGAAGACGACTTTGGATGTCGGTGCTTTCAGTTAGCCCGATTACCTCCGAGGTCTTTGCTGCCGAAGTGTTTCACGGTAAGTGCCCTGGCAGTGAAAAGTAGCAGCGCGGACCGTCGTATCCCAATCAATATCTGACGCGAACGCTACGAGAGGAAAGACACGTTTCAGTTCCCCTTTGGGGTTAATCCTGATCGCGTGCTTCTCGTGGTTTATTCATTGTTGCCATGAAGGCCCTCTCAGCAAGTTACTTTTTAGGAGGCGCCAAATGAGGAATTCAGATATTTCTCAGAAACAAGCTTATTCGGTCACACAATTCTGTGCCGCTCACAGCATTTCACGTGCGATGTTCTACGTGTTACGCAAACAAGGCAAAGGTCCCCGCACTATGAAAGTTGGACGGCGGACGCTCATCTCCAAGGAAGCCGCCCGAGAGTGGCGAGCGCGTATTGAGCAAGAATCCGGTGTCAACAAAGGTATCGTTGGGTTTATCGAGACTACCAGCTGACTTCGACTGTTGGATAGACACTTAAGCTAACAAGGCACTTTATATCACGGGATTCGTGTCTGGGAATACGTCTTGGCAGCCTGATGCAAACTCCGTGGCGAACAGCGGGTTGAACAGAGGCGTGAACAGAAATTGAATGGATATCATGAAATATTAAGCGCTATCTGAGATAGTTGGATTGCCTAATCAGTCATCCGGCACAGTCTAGTGCCATGAACATAAGGAAGAACGTACGTGTTCGACTATCAGACAACGCCGCTGGCTGGCATGAGGATGGGATCATAGAATGGCTGGCATCCCGCCCCAGGGGAATGGCGATGCGCTAGCCCTGAGCTGTGACCATGCTGTGTATCGGTATCTATACGTCACGGAACAGCTCATATCCAAAACTCCCGTACAGTTCCCAGAGCATTCACGCATACCGTTTGCATACAGCTCCCGGTCTCTTTCCCCGTGGCCATCCCGGTTCGATAAGTGGCTAAACGGGCTCAAGGTCTACTTCAACGGAAATTGAACGAACTTTGAACGAACTTTGAACGGAGTTGTGAACGAAAACGTGAACGGAAGTTCAATAATAAACACGAATAAATACGATATGTGGTAGGTATTCATCCCTACCTAAGTCAGCTTGAAGGCATCGCGAAGAGACTTTGAAGAAAGTATTCAGCGGCGTCTGAAGGAAAATGAACTAAAAAAAAGTAACTAAGTTTTAACTAGCCATGTAACTAAGCATGTAACTGAACTTTAACTAGCCTCTAACTAGAATTTAACTAATACGTGAACTGGATGCTCAACAACAAACCCATATTAGACGCGATATATGTACCGGTGTAGGTATATACGACCCTCTGTGGTCCACTTAAGGTTATACGGTCAGGCGAGGCTCGATGCAGGGCTGGAAACGGCAAAAAGGGGACGCTGGGCGAATGACTGCTATCGAAATGGACATTCGTTTAAGTACGTATTAACCACAATAGAACGGCACATCCCTACAAACTAGACTGAGGCGATTAGGGAGATGCATATGGCCACCGCCTTGGATGGCGTCCGTTATCCTCTGGGATGCCCACATTGTAGCCACCGGTTCAAGCTGCCCATCTGTAGGCTGGAGGAAGGCTGTACCATCCTCTGTCCAAAGTGCGGCGCTAGCCTAATAATTTCAAACTATCAGCGCTCACTTATCAAAAGGAAGGTTGAACAAGCTGCCAGTAACCAGAATATCCTGGATGCTCTTAGATAACTGACCTGTTGGTAAATACCTTTTGGCCGTTATATGCGACCCCCCAAAGGGCAGAAAGCGACCCAAGCCGGACATTCCCATATACGTAGTTTCCCTAACTATGTGATTTAGATAGTAGGCGTACACTTATCTTCACCCAACTATCGGAGGGAAGCTGTAAGATGGTTCATGCGTCTGAATGTAATCATTGCCATGGAACGGGCATATGCAGGCAGGTTTCAGCGGTCCTCGCGAGATTCAGCTGCCCTGAGTGCCAAAAGCATCATGGACATGAGGACTGTAACAAGATAAGGCTTGTACGCTGCTCACACTGTACAGATGGTGTGTATTTTCATCCTGAAAAATGATCGGGGCTATCCCCCAAGGGACAGATTGCGACCCAAGCCGGACATTCAGTTTGAGCCTTCCCCTAGGAGACAACACACATTATTTCCATCCCAAAGCTTGGTCTATACTCTGACTATATCGATACGATTCCGCTGGCGGCATCAATCCTTGCCATCCACGGAAAAGAAGAGGGGGTTCTCCATGAATAGAGTCGTAGCAATGTTGCTCGCAGGCATATTGATCTTGCCGCTTGCCGCCTGTCAGACCAAGCAGCAAACAGGGGCCTTGTTTGGCGGCGCCATTGGCGGGCTGCTCGGCTCACAGTTTGGCGAAGGCCAGGGTCAAGTGGCTGCGGCTGTGCTTGGCACCGTGCTTGGCGCCGCGGTGGGCAGCGAAGTCGGAAGATCGATGGACGCCACCGACGAACTGAAGGCCAAACAAGCGCTGGAAACCAGCCCCACGGGTCAGCCTACTACATGGGTCAATCCGGATTCAGGCAATGAGGTGACAGTAACCCCGACGCGTACCTATTACGTCGAGGATAATGTGTCGCCTACTGGGGAAATCGCTCCATGCCGGGAATTCACGACCGAGGTGATGGTCGGCGGCAAAAAGCAGGACGCCTATGGCACCGCCTGCCGCCAGACAGACGGCTCCTGGAAGATTGTGCAATAGATTATCCCGCATGTTGTAGTATCTAACTAACCGAACAACCCGCGTATTCAACGGAGGCGGATCATGGCAGTAAGCAAGGGGCGCGTTATAAAATATCTTTATAGTATTAATATGTTGCTGATTGCAGCACTGCTGACTTTTGTTATTCCTCAAACCGGTCAGGCGGAAGAGATGATATACGGACGAGAGCTAATGACACAGCAGGAGCTAAGAATACACCAGCAGAAAATGCGTTCACTTCAGGGCGAAGAGCGTGAACAGTACCGGATTAGGCATCATGAACGTATGCAGGAGCGTGCCAAAGAACGTGGTGTAACACTGCCGGAGGAGCCGCTTGATCAAGGTCGCGGTAAAACCACTCGCGACAGAGACCGAGATGCTCAAGAAGCCGAGTCCGGACCGCAGGGGAAGAGCCAGCGGCGGATCGGGGGGGCGGGTAGCGGGCGTTAACTGAACGGCAACTATGGCGGCGAGTCTTCCGGCCAGCCGTCATGGGTGGCAATGATCTGATGGCACGAACTGCCATATACATTATGGCAATAATGGCACTATGGTCTATACTAGGACAGCAGTAATATATATATCCAACAACGAAAAAAAGAAAGCGAGACTCATGTCATTTCAGAAAAGTAATTCGGTGATGATGCTCTGTGTGCGAGTGATTTCAGGTTTTCTGTTTGCCGTCTTTATTCAGTCGGCTGCTCAGGCGGCAGATGAACAGATCGAACCACAGAAGGAAAGTGAGGTTGAGCGCATCGAAAGTGCCGATGCGCTTCACCTGTTTAATTTGATGATACGCCCGGAAGCATCTTTATCCGCCGTCTATGACTCCAATATTTTTGCTACCAGAAATGACGAGTTATCCGATCTCATCAAAGTGTTTCAGGCCAGGCTCAAGGCAGAGTCGGACTGGCAAAGTCATCAGCTAGGTTTTGATATGGGCGGCACAATTGGGATTTATGACAAATACAATAATGAAGATTACGAGGACTACTGGGGCAGAGTAAATACTCAAATCGATGTTTCCGACAAGGCTAACCTGTTTGGTGGTCTGGGTTACGCAGTAGATCATGAAGAACGGGGCTCGCCGAGAAGCGACTTGGTAGGATCAGGGCCAACGACGTTTAAATCAAGAAATGCACATGCCGGAATAGCGCTAGCTGGGGAGAAGCTTGGATTGCGGGCTGGCGGCACTATTGAGCAACTTCGATATGATAATACATTGCCGATCACCAACGAAGACCGTAACAGGGATATACTAGGATTCGGAGCACGCTTAAGTTATCGGCTCAACTCGCATTATACAGTCTATGTTCAGGGCATCTCCGATGTTAGGGACTATTCAATAGAATTTGATGACAACGGATTTCGCCGAGACTCAAGAGGCCACCGTGCGGATGTCGGTTTTCTTGCGACACCATCCGATCAAATTAAAGCCGAACTCTACGTTGGCCACCTGCTGCAGAGGTACGATGATTCGCGTTTTAACAATGTTAATACCGTTGGTTTCGGAGGTTCGATCCAGTATCGCTATTCACCGAGGACGATCTGGTCTGCCCAGCTTGATCGCACACTGGAAGAGACAACTATCTCTGGTGCTTCCGGCTATCTCTATTCGACAGTAAGCGGGAAAGTTGAACACATGGTCACGCCGCGCATCACTGTGAGTGCGGCTGTTTCCGCATCGGAAGCGGACTATCAGGAGATCAGCAGAAAAGACAGGTATTACGCTGCCATGATGGGCGCACGCTATTATCCTACTGCAAACCTGTTTGTCGGAGCTGAATATCGAGTTCAGGTGCGTGATTCAAATATAACCCAGACTGTGAACAATGACGCAAACATACAGTTCTCCGATGACTACAGCCGATCTCAGGCTTTCCTGACGATTGGTGCTCTGTTGCATCCGGTCAATACAGGCCCAATGTGGGACGCTCCGTCAGGGGAACCGATAACGGGTACAGATGGCAGATGGACCGGTTTCTATGCTGGGATTCAGACAGCGCATGAAGCGCTTAGCCTGCTGACAAGCAGCACGCGTGGTTCTAATACGGATCAGGGCGAGTTTGCTGACTCGAAATTGAATATCGGTTTGTTTGCAGGTGGAGGATATACGTTTGAAAACAGCCTCTATCTAGGAATCGAGGTAGAAGGCGATCGCAGCAATACGAAAATATCCCACAGCAAGTCCAAGCTAACCAGTCATACTCAATATGTGACTAGGCAAGATTCATTTGGCGGGTCAGTGAGAGTGGGTTATCAGATACCCACGGGGGCTTTGCTCTATACGCGAGTGGGCCTTGTACGCACCCAGTTCGACACCTATGTCACTATCAATAACGCACCGGAAAATGCTTTTATCAATGGCAGTTATATTAACGGCATGCGTTACGGGCTGGGTATGGAGATCCCATTGCTGTATAGCATGTTTGCCCGCTTCGATTATACACATACGAAGTACGACACCATTCTCGCTAATCTTGTTACTCACGTTGAAAGTTTTGATCTGCGAGAAGATATGTTTCGATTTGGTCTGGGCTGGCAGTTTGGGGCCGGTGAAACAGAGCCGGCAACAACAGCTATTGATGTTGCCGGCCCCTATGTGGGTCTCCAGTTGGGCCATGGATCGCTGCGGAGCGTGCTTACCGGCACCCATAATGAAAGTGGGATACCCCCGTCTACATTTGCAGGTGATTTCGGCGGCGATGTCGGTGCAACAGCAGGAGTCTATTTAGGTTATGGCTACGTTTTTCAAGAATACCTCTACATTGGTGTAGAGGCTGAGCTGGAAGGCAGTAGTAGCCGTTGGCTGCATAACCGTTTCCCGAGTGGCCGCAACTTCTCGGTAGACAAAAAGGAGACTTGGGGCGGCACCCTGCGGGTCGGTTACGCTTTTGAAAACGGGACTCTTCTCTACGGCCGGTTGGGCGGCGCACACACTCGCTTCAATACACTCTGGCGAAAGGGTGGAAACCGCCTCAATGATGTCGACAGGGATGATAGGGAACTCGGCATTCGCTATGGGCTTGGAGCTGAAGTTCCGATAACCGTGAGTAGCTTTCTGCGACTTGATTACACATTTACGGACTATGGCTCATATAGCTTTACAACCAGCCATGCCAATCAGGACACGATGCAGTTTCACAATAAGGAAACTCTGGCTCGCATAGGAATGGGGCTGAGGTTCTAGTCGAAACTGCAGTTACCCAGGGAGGGGAGAAAGACCACAATAAGGAGGATGTTATGAAGGCTTATAATATCACAGCTCGAAACCAGTGGAGGTTGCTTGGCGCAACAGGTGCGGCGCTGATCGCAGCTATAGTTATGGCAAATGGTAGTAACATTGCCATGACAATTGGTGATATAGATGTCGTTGGAACCGCTTACGCTGAACCTGATAGTGGAGATAAGGGTAAAGGTTCACATGGTGCCAATCGTGGTGGCCAGGGAGGGACTGGTTCTGGTGGCCAAATGGGCAAAGGTGCAGCCAAGGTGCTTGATGCCGCCGATGATGACTCCGATCGTCCGGCTTGGGCCGGCGGCGACAAGGAGCTGAATCCGCATCGCGGTACACCGAACCCCACATCTGGCACCAAGAAGGGCGATGCGTATGGGGACCTGTGGGTTGTTGTCAGGAATCCGGTTACCGGTGAGCCAATTCTGGTAGGTGGCGAGTATCAGGTATGCCTCGATGCTGCTTGCACGGAAACCGTACTGACCGTAGGCGGAGAATTGCCCGAAGGGGTAACGGCGGCCGAGGTTGAACTCGGGCGTTCCAATGTTGTCCGCTCACCTGAAAAGGTAACCCAGCATGCTCTTGACGAAGTGCTGACAAAGCTTACTTCAGCAACTTCGGTGACTCTTGATTCGGCCGGTCGGCTGATGATTGACGGCGCGACGGTTGATTCGCCGCTTGAGAACCTTGCGCTTTATATCGCGCTGATGACCGGTGATTCCAAGCTTACACCGGAGCTGTTGGCTAAGTTACCAGGCGACACATCGGCTCTTGCTGCAAGCCTACTGGCAGGTGGCGCAGACAAGACGGGGGAAATCACTCTTGATTTTCTCGTCTACTTCAATGTGATCACGGGCATTACCGACACTGGTACCTATGTCGATTACGGTACTTTCGACTATGACCGTGCGACGACCTACAGTGGTGAAATCACCTACTTCGTTCAGGCCGCTGACGGAACTGTCACTGAGGTGACGAAACCGATCCTTGAGGCTGTATTCAACAACGAGCCTTATACAAGCGCAGACGGAGCGGGAGCTTCTGATTTCACACAGGCTGCTGACGATGCGTTGCAAATGATCGAGTTCATTCACACCCAGATTCATACTGAGTAGATACAGGGTGGCGATTTGATCATACGGGCACAGGGCAGGCACATGAGCGTGTCTGCCCTGCATAAGGGAGATAACGAGATGAATGTTTTCGAGCAATTGAATAAATTCAGACTTCTATTCCCTGTGTCGTTGCTGATTGCTGGCCTACTATTTTACGCTTCAGATGTTAACTGGGAAAAAGGTTGGCTCGGTATCGGCCAGTATGTCAGTGCTGAAGAAAACGGTCATTCAGGCGGTGGTCATTCAAGCGGTGGTCATTCAAGCGGTGGTCATTCAAGCGGTGGTCATTCAGGCAGCGATGATGATGGCCATGTTGACGGACACTCACCTGGGCCGAAAGGATCTGGCAGCCAAGGCACGCATCGGGGAGGGCATGGCAGCGAAATGCTTCAAGGCGGCGGTGGAGACAAAGCAGTTAAGGACAATATTTTCCGTGGCAACAGACCTGTATGGGCCCAGGAAGGGATTCCTGAGGTCGAACTTGGCCGACTCAATGTTGCTCGTTCGCCCGACCATGTGCTGAATCGTGCTGAAGAAGAGGCACTGGCAAATTACAGCGACCAGATGGCAGCGCTTTATAATCTAACAGCTGAGGCGGCGGCTCTACTGTTGCAAACTAGCTATGGAGATGTGGTGCGGTACGACTCTCCGTTACAGAACCTTGCCCTGTACGAGGATTTGATGCTTAACGGAAAGAGCAAGGTGACGGGACTTCAACCAGCCAGCCAGCTCGACCTGGCTGCTATTTTTCTGGGTTCGGCATCGGACAAAAATATTCCTGTCAGCGAGGATACCGTTACTGCTGTTAACAAGATTCTCGGATTACCTGAATTAAGTCCGGAAGATGTCACAACCCTAGCCAACAAGGCCGAGCAGGTGAGAGCCGGAATTCTAGCTGGCCATGGTGATACGGGACATTAGTCGAAGCTAGGATAAGGTATTTTGCTCACTGCTCTAGGACAAATCTGTAGGGCTGGGTTATCCACTATCGAATGTCCGCTATTGGCCGGAAACGGACATTCGTAGATCGACAATCGAATCGCTATTCATTGGTCGAACATGTGTTCTGATTTCCGATTACCGGAGTAAGGGAAAACAACGTATTTAAGATCAGGAAGAGTATTAAGGGATTTGGGACCAGGTATTATGCGGCTTATTTGGGTTTTTCATGAAGCCCCCTCCCTTGCAAACTGAGCAAGAGACTAACCTTTGCTCACTGGTATCTTCATATCCGACGGCTTTCTGGCAATCCTTGCAACTAAACTGAGCAAAACCGGCGGGGGTTTGCCTGCAAACTCCAGCTCCAAAACAATGGTTACACTTATCCGCTTCAGTCATCGATTGGCTTCTCTCTAGCCAAAGGTTAACTATTGATTGCTTAACTAAAGCTTAAGGTTGCAGGTTTTGGTCGAAAGCAACCATTTGCCCAGTGTCCAGTTACGGCCAAAAGCCGCCTTTCAGGCTAGGTCGGCGCGACTCAGTGGATCCTTATTACGTGTCTGCATAGTGCGGGGTTTAGTGGTCGAGCGCATACTTGGCTAATGTCGGCAAAGCAGCCATCAAAGAATACCAAGTGCCCGTGCGGCAGCGGCAAGAAATACCGTAAGTGCCACGGCAAGCATAAGCGCCTTCTCGCTAAGGCAGCGCGGCAATTCAGAGAGAACGAGCAAAAACGCCAGGACTATCAGCAGAAACATGGACATGCTCGGCCACCAATGTCGGTAATGATGGGCGACAAACGGATGACCGTCATTGGAGGGGCGATCTACAAGCAGACGCAGGAAGGATCGTACAGCTTCGGGAATCAAATCCACGACTGTGGGCTGGAGGTTTTCGGAGTTCCATACCTGGAAGAACAGGAACGAAGACCCTTGCAGGAGCGCCATCCTGCGCTGCAGTGGATGTACACCTACGTTGACCACCTGCAACACCTCACACAACAAGAAAACGTCGATCCGCGTGCACACCTAATAGGTGCTGGCGGCGCATGGTTAAGATTCGGCTACGACCTTTTCACGATTCGCGACAACGCCAAGTTACACACTCGTCTGAAGGGGCGCCTGCTGGACGTGCAGTACTTTCAAGGAGCTCGGCATGAACTCGCTGTCGCGGCCATATGCGTCTCAGCAGGATTTGAGATTGAATTCGAGAACGAAGGTGACAATTTGAGGAACCACACCGAATTCATTGGAACCGACAGCCTCACTGGAGCCAAGATCGCAGTTGAGGCAAAGAGTCGCCACCGGCGTGGTGTGAAAGGTTTTTCAGGCGGACGCGAGGTTCCACCGTGGCAGGAGGTCGGCATCCGAGGGCTAGTCCTTGATGGCTTCGGGAACATAGAGGAAAGCCCTCACCCGTCCTACATTTTTGTGGACGTGAACCTACCGCCTGTACCAGACGAGGATATGTACCAGCGGTGGCTGCAGGAGCTCGACCAAACGATGTCAGATATCGCTGCCGAAGGTTACGCTGATCCCAGTCCGTTTAACGCCTTTTTCTTTATGAACGATCCATCCCATTACTTGCTACGGGAGCAAATTGGCAAGCCGGGCGACAACTTGTGGTTCCAGCACTACATGGCAAACGACCCTCGGGTACCGCATCCTGCCTCCGATATGGTGAAGCGGTTTTCTGATGCTTTTGCTGCGAGGGCTACGCCGCCGGGAGAGTTTCCGGACTTCCAATAAATGCCGAGATCGCTCGGGTCAGATTACTACCCCGTCAACATCGTTTGCGATTCGCTCGCGTAGACCGTGGTAAATGACTACTTCTGGGCGGCTCACCTGTCCGCGTGAGGTGGGAAGCAGTCACTTGCCCAGTGTCCAGTTACGGCCAAAAGCGGTCATTCAGCAATGAAGTTTACTGAGTCTTCTTAATAAATGGTTTCCACCACGCCTCACTGCCACCTGCCCGTCCAAAATTGATCACCTCTCCAATCTTAGGTGTAAGATATTCGATAGCAGCTTGATCAACTGCAATCAAAAAACGCTCTATCGGTTCGTGCCAAGGGAACATCCCAAGATCGAAGGTGCCCCAGCCGCTAGGCACCATCAATTCACCCCTTACTGCCTGATGAGCTTTGACCGCTAGTTCAGGGGTGTAATGGATCTCCTTCCAACCTCTTATTTCACCATATGCCCCGATCTCAAAGAAGGTTACATCGAAAGGTCCTAGTCGTTCACCTATCTCATATAGCCCCTTATGCCAACCAGAGTCTCCACTAAGGTATAGGTTATATTTCTTTCCTTGAATACCATAGGAGACCCAAAGCGTTTTGTTTTTGTCAAAAATTCCTCGCTCGGAAGTGTGTTTGGCCGGAGCGGCGGTAATCGTTAAACCATCAATGGATATTTTCTGCCACCAGTCAAGTTCGGTTATCTTTTTATGAGATACACCCCACTCTTCCAATAATTCCCCCACGGCCAGGGGTACGACGAAATGCCTGGTCTTAGGAATTAGCGCCTTAATCGAATCCTCGTCCAGATGGTCGGAATGATTATGAGTAATCAATACCACATCGACCACGGGTAGGTTGTCCGTTGAAGCAAGTGTTTTAGAATATCGTATAGGGCTAAACCATCCATAGGTGCCTGCTTGTTGGGAGAACATGGGGTCTGTCAGGATCACTTTGTCATCAATCTTAATAAGGAAGGTTGTATGCCCTAGCCAAGCGAATTGTAGGTCTCGCTGTCCATCCCACTGAGAAATATCAAATGGTTCCGTAGGCAGCAGGGGGCTAGGTGTATATCCTTCGGGTTTATTAAAGAAATAATCCCAAAAGGTCGCCAGACTTTTTCCCCATTCAGTAGCTGGAACCAGTTCCGGGTTTTGGAAACTTTTCCCATTCCATTGCGGACTTTCTGAAATGCGTTGCTCTCGAACCAAATCGTCTGCATTAGTAGCGGCGCACCCAAATAAGGAAATCTGTATAAGAAAAAATCCAATAAGGAAGAGGTTATTCAAGGGCATGCTCATTATTTACTACTCTAGCCAATAGTTATTGGTCTTTCAGATTAATTGATAAACACAAAAAGATGAATGTCCGCTTTGGGTCGAAAGCAGACCTTGGCCTAGTGTCCGGTTCCGGCCAAAACCGGGCATTCGAATATCATTCTCGGCCGTATGCTGAAGGTTCGCATCCCCCACTAATAAGCGGCAGCAATATCCCGGCTGAAAAAGCATAGGCCCGCCAAATTGACGGGCCTGGAGGAGTCAGACTATTTAACTGTACTGATGCTGTGGCCTACTCTGCTGAACCCTTCTCGCGAAGGTGGGCGCAGCACCCTGACATCAGGCAACCCAGCGAATGGGCTTCACACAGCCAGGATAGGTAAGCTCCCGTTCAGAACGTATCGGCTCAAGCTGGTAAGCCACAACGTCAGTACAAATAACCTATAACTAATATGCCTGAGAAGGCTGAAAAAGTCAATGAATATTGGACTGAAAACGGCCATAAGCGGACATTCACAACCTTGTCCAGCCCATGAACCCCACTATACTAGTATCACAGCATTAAGCCCCGTTTGTCTGGTATGAAGCAGTGAGAAAACACGGAGGAAATGATGTTATTTGACATTATTGTCGCCGGACTTCTTGCCCTCAACGATTATATAGCGACCCATGTGCTAACTTGTCTTGTGCCCGCCTTTTTTCTGGCCGGTGCCATGGTCACATTTATCCGCCGGGAAGCGGTGCTCGCCCTTCTTGGTGAAAAAGTCAGCAAACTGCGTTCTTTTTCCCTGGCAAGCGGTTCTAGTTTTCTCATTGCCGCTTGCTCATGTACCGTAATTCCTGTTGCCAGCGGTCTCTATTATGCTGGCGCAGGAATTGGAGCTGCATTTATAGTCCTCTGGGTCGCTCCGGCAGCCAACGTGTTGGCACTTACCTATACCGGGATGATTCTCGGGACTGAAATGGTGGTGGCACGTATTGTCGCCGCACTTCTAATGGCCTTTGCAGTGGGCTGGGTGATGACCCTCGCATTCAGAACTGAGGATCGTGAAGAAGCAGCTCCAGTCTCTAACTCACAGACGACGGGGAGCATTATCGACAAGCGTTCCATCGGGCTTGTGCTCCTTCTTGTTATCACTCTTTTGGCACCCAACTATCTGGTCACCTCTGGCCCCTATTGGCAAAAGATACTGGTCTGGGGGGCATTGACGCTGGTATCCGGATTCTATGCGTGGCGCGCCTATAGTTGGGCAGAGATTCGAGAATGGCTGATAGAAACTTGGTGGTTCGTTCGCCTGATCATGCCGCTTTTACTGATCGGTGTTTTTATCGTCGGTGTCATCGGCTTCCTTCTCCCAGAAGAGTGGATCAGGCAATGGCTGGGGGGCAATGGGATCATAGCCACATTCCTGGCAACACTCCTTGGGGCCTTTAGCTATTTTGCCACCATGACAGAGGCGCCCTTTGTCCACACACTTATGGAAAAAGGGATGGGCCAAGGCCCTGCTCTGGCGCTTCTGCTAACGGGCCCCGGGCTTAGCCTGCCAAACTGGTTAGCGATTGCCCGGGTATTCGGCATCAAAAAAGCGTTGGTATATGTGCCTACCCTGATTGTGTTTGGGACGCTGATGGGCTGGTTATATGGAAACTTTATTGTGTAAAGGAGGACGGTAATGAAAATCCAAATTGCAGGACCAGGGTGCGCCAAATGCCGAGCCACGGAGGCCGTTGTCCGCAAGGTGTGTGCCGAGGTGGGGATAGAGGCCGAGATCGAACACCTGACCAACCCCGCAGAATTCGCCAAGCTGGGAGTGATGTTTACTCCGGCAGTAGTCATCAATGGTAAGATAATTGAATCGGGCCATGTACCATCGGAAGAGAAGGTGCGACAGGCTCTCTCACAGCACAGCGATTAATCTTTATATGGCCCGTGAAAATAGCCAAGGGGATTTAGCGATACAGCCGATTCGGGTTTTTCAGCATGGGGAGTGCGAAGGATTGGGCTACCTGACCCCATTTCTGGCAGACAGGGATATACCCTATGAGGTCATTCAAATCGGTCAGGGAGAGGCTGTACCTGCGGGTATCGAAGATGTTTCAGGGCTTATTTTTCTTGGTTCCGCCCATAGTGTAAATGATAGACATGGCTGGATTTTAGATGAGCTGGCATTGATTCGGACGGCTTCACAAGCTGATATGCCAGTACTCGGCATCTGCTTCGGAGGACAACTAATCAGCAAGTCTCTGGGCGGGACTGTGACCAAGGCACCGCGAATGCAGGCTGGATGGTTTCATGTTGATATTACGAAGGAGGCAGTAGCCATCTTGGGGCCAGAAGCAGAGAGGGGTTTTGAAGTGTTTGAATGGCATGAGTATATGTTTTCTTTGCCAATCGGATCAGTCCCGCTGTTTTATGGTCATTGCACCAAAAATCAGGGGTTCATCCACGGGCATTGTTTGGCAATCCAGTTTCACCCTGAGTTTACAGGCAATAAAATACAGCATTGCCTGTCGAAAAACACCAGTCTAAGCGAGCATTCTTCGAGTTGCGCTCAAAGTGGTGATGAGATGCTTGAAGGTTTAAATGAACGGTTGGATCGTATGCATACGGTGGCAGATGCGTTGTTTTCATGGTGGTTGGACCTGACGATTAACTGATGTCACGAAGGTAACAGCCGTATTGAGTGTTGCTAACTGACAAGAAAGTTGATGCCGATGCTGAATAACACCATGACCCTTGGATAATTAGTGAATGACTGGTTTCGGCCAAAACCGGACATTCAATACTTCTCGAAGATATAGTATTTGCATCATCGGGTTTTCAGAGTTTCCCTTCTATAAACCACCATCAAGATAAATATTAGACATGCTGCTGCTAGAGCTGCAGGAAACAAAACTGTCGTTGTTGAATAATGCTCCAACGCTGTGATGGAAATCAGGTTGCGTGTTGCCATGATCGCAAAAAACCTCAACTGTTCTTCATAAGGGTGGATATATGCCTTCCTGAAAGTTGGACCAAACCCCAACAGATCCACTATCGTCAATATCACAACCGCCCATAACGGATCAGAGGTAAAATACCATAACGGCAATGAAGTCATTGCCAGAATCAAGAACAGCCAATCTGTTCTAGTGATCGTACTATCTGACTTCTTGAGATATGCTAATAAGGCTATATATATGGTAATAATGCCTGAAACTCCTATTGGCCAGGCACCCACCCCTCCCTTATCTGCAAGTTGTGCTAGAAAAACAACAAATGTTGTAGAGCCCCAAATTGCCCAGGAAAACACATGTGGCTTTGTTTTTCCTCGCAGGATTGAACGTATATAAGGGACAAACGCTATAAATGTTAGTGCAATAGCAACTGCACTAAGAAGCTCTTTATGCATCATAGCTCACATGCAAACATATTTACGTTAATTGTAATATTGAATTTCCGAATAATTATCGCTGCCTACAGCAACCCTGAGCACACAATATTTGAAGAGAAAGACGCACCAATGTCCGGTAACGGCCAAAAGCAGAAATCATCTGCTATGCTCGCCAAAGGTTAAAAAACGGGTAGGGAATGAACATGCGCGGTGAATGTATTTGCGGAGAGATAGCGTTCGAAATTGCTGGCAATCTTCCAAAGCTCTATCAATGTCACTGTTCCCTCTGCCGCAAACAGGGTGGCAGTTCCTCCAATACCGGGCTTATTGTTGCGGAGGAGAATTTCCGTTGGTTGATCGGGCAGGAGAAAATTTCCTCTTACGTTAAAGCCACAGGTTTTCGTTCGGACTTCTGTACCAAGTGTGGCTCGGTAGTGCCAAATCCATTCAGAGACAGGCCCTACGTTTGGGTGCCAGCAGGTTCGCTGGACGACACCCAGCCACTAGAGATCGTTGCTCATATCTGTGTCGCCTCGAAAGCATCGTGGGATAATCAAATCCCCTCAGAACTCGTGCAATACGAAACCATGCCGTCTCTATCAGAACTCATTGATCTGGTGCACGCTAATGCCGACACCTGATCTCGGCAGACCTGGCTGTTAGCGAGCGCGAACGTTGGGCGAATGACTGCTTTCGGCCAAAAGGATCTCCCATTAGAACAGTTATCCAAGAGTACTCAAGACATCCCGGTTGATGATAGCTTGTTCGACCTTCCTTCTGATAAGCGCACGCTGATAGTTTGAAATCTTCAGGCTGGCACCGCACTTTGGACATATGATTCTACAGCCTTCCCCTAGCCTGCCGATGGGCAGCTTGAACTGATGGTTACAACGAGGGCATCCCAGAGGGTAGCGGACGCCATTCAAGACGCTAGCCATATGCACCTCCCTATTCACTATTAGTATAGTTTGTCGGGGTGTGCCGTTCTATTGTGGTTAATACTTACTAAGCATCGAATGTCCGTTTTGGGTCGTAAGCAGTCATTCGTCCAGTGTTTAAATGGGGGTGCAGCAGGGTGTCGGATTCAAATGCAATCACCTGCCGGATTAGTTTAATGACCTGCTGAATTCAATACATCTGAAGTGGTACCCCAAAGTATATTTCAGCTAGAGAGAAAGGGGCTACGCATTAACGTAACACCTTGATATTACTGGAGCCGATGATCCGATTTGAACGGACGATCTTCTCATTGCGAGTGAATTGTAAATCCACCGTTCTGGTAACGCTATACTGACACAGGACTGACACGGAAAAAAACAGGGGGTCTATTATACTACATAACTGATTGTTTTATATGGCGTCCCCAACCGGATTCGAACCGGTGTTGCCGCCGTGAAAGGGCGGTGTCCTAGGCCTCTAGACGATGGGGACCTGAGGATACTCTGAACGAGTCAGAGTATTCCTGAAAACGCGGCGAAGCATAGCCTGTAGGGGGCCAACGTCAACGTAATCCGTGGTGCGCCCACCAGGACTCGAACCTGGGACCAACGGATTAAAAGTCCCTCCCAGCTAGCACAGCGCGGCGCACAATAACGAGCTATAACAGCAAAAACAACGATTATTGGCTTTCGGACTGTTGCCGCTTTTTGCCGTCTCTTACCCCTTAGTGTCCCGCCAGTGTCCCACGGGGGTGGGGGCAAACTCCTGTGCGTGTGATTACTCGTGATTGCCCTTCACAACACTGCTGCAAAACAAAAGGGACTCTCCGTGTCCCAGCCTAACCTATTGAGAGTGTAAAAGCCGACGCGCAGAGGCCAATTTCAGGGGTAATAGCAAGAGGGAGTTGTACGATCAGGTAGTTGGGGTGCGGGAAGGCATCATACGTACTGTAGTGCCTATCAGAAATCTCTTAATGAGATCGGCTAAGACAGGCTCCAAAATGATAGCCGCCTCGCCCCTAGACGAATGACTGCTTTCGAAACCGGTCATTGGACATGAAGAATGCAAACGAGTCGATGAGGTCGATTCCAGGCATGCCCGCTAATACGGCGCGCTAGCCTACAGGAGAAAAAAACGGCTGGCGGGGACTTGACTGGCGGGAACCTATAATTGGATACCCCTTCCTAAAATTTTTTGCATCCTCTGAAAATTTTTTCCACATTCTCCAAGGGCAGGTTGCCCTACAACCACCGTTAAGCGAATGACCACTTTCGACCCAAACCGGACATTCGTTACTCCACCTATATAAGTAGAAACCACAACTTACACATCCACCTCCATTGGCGTAATCTAGCTTGCGCCTAGTTTTTGCAAGTTTGGGCATATGGGTAATCAATGGAGATAATCATGCGTAAGTTAGGACTATCGCTGGTCATGTTGGTGTTTGCTCTATTAGGACTGATTCAAACCGCACAGGCAATAGAGTTTCAACCATATGTGGGAGGAGGTTTAGGACACGTTCTTATGAACATTGAAGTGGATGGTGTTAGGTCCGATCGTCCTGATTCCACTTTTGGTGGCTATGCCTCTATCGGTTTTGACTATGGAGAGTATGTTGGAGGCGAGCTACGAATTGGCACAACCGGCACTGCATCGTTCGCGGTCGGAGGGATAAATTTTGACACCTCCGTTGACTGGTTTTTATCCTATTTAGCCAAGTTACAATTTCCTGTATCAGAACAGTTCAAGATATTCACGATGGCCGGTGGCACCACAACCAGTGTAACTACTACGATCACTACTCCAGGATTGCTTTTTATAAATACAGGTACTAATAATATATCGCAGACAATGACTAACGGAAGTTTTGGAGCGGGCGCTGATTTTCAGACAGGCGATCAATGGGAAGTCGGCATCGAAGTAATGCTTTATGCTTCTGGTTTTAGCACTCTTACAGCTAACCTAAGATATTCTTTTTAGTCAAATTTCATTTTCTACCTCTGTTTGGGCCACTCGAAAGATTGGCCGTAAAGCGACCCAAAGTGGACATCCCTTGCACGTGAATCGTGATTCCTATGGCCAATTCTATGTACGTAGTTTCACTAACTAAACAGCTCAACAAAATATACGTAATATTCCCTTCTCTTATACTAGTGAAATGTGAAGTCGTGTGATTAATGGGAGGGAAAGAACTAATGAGGATAGCTACAAGAAAGTGGGATCGCCGAATCGTTCTCATTAGCGTAATGGCCGTCGCCCTAATGGGTGTTTCAGGATGCTCAGTTTATATGGCTGCCAAGCAGCCAGACAAGAAAGATCTTGGAGTATTATCACCTGGCACTCCAAGGAGCCTATTACTTGCAGAGTTGGGGCAGCCAGTTGCCTCTGAGGAAAGGGACGGCAGGAGAGTCGATATTTTCACTTTCACGCAAGGTTACGGCACGGCGACAAAGACAGGGCGGGCATTGTTTCATGGTGCAGCAGACGTTTTCACCTTGGGACTGTGGGAGGTTGTAGGTACGCCAACAGAAGCGATTTTCGATGGAGACAAACTGTCTTTTGAAGTGAGGTACGATGGGGACGAGAAGGTGGATGAAGTGGTTCCACTAAGGGATGAAGCGAAAGAAGCTCTTGAGGTGGCCAGCGATAAGGGCGACAAGGTAGATGAAGTGACTCCGTTAAAAGAAGAAGAGAAAACAACTATGGAGGCCGCCAGCGGTCAAGGTCCCAGCTAGGCTTTCTCCTAAGCTCCCTCTTTCCCTCCACACAAGCTTAGCTTGAATGTCCGCTTTTGGCCGAAACCGGACACTGGGCGAATAACTGTTTTCGGCCATAAGTGAATGCTCGTGATTAATTCGATTAGTCGCCAAAGCTTATGATTCTAGCGAAGCTCTTGATGAACTAGGTATGCATATCGATAAGGATTAGTGGGTTTCTTAATCGACCGAAGGCCATAGTCTCCTTTTATATCTAGGGTGCTTGCCACACCAGCAAAGGCAGCAACCGCCGCAGCAGATGTGAGCCCGTAAGACTTGCCCATCGTCCAACCTCCGGCCAATGCAGTTAAGAATCTCCCGGGTGTGAGATTGAACGTGGCCTTTATGTTAGATAGATATACTGGGAACTGCCATTCACTTCCTACTTGCATTAAGTTCGCGCATGCTTGATCAATTTCTGAGATTCGACTTTCCAGTGATAGTGGCTTATCTGAGGATCCTTCAATCTCGGATACTAGAGATTCTAAGTGACTTCTAAAAACCAATAACTCATCACGCCGTTGTTCCTTGAATTCGAGTATTTCAGCTAAAGGAACATCTTGCTTTGGTATAGGGATTGCTCGGTGAAGTTCGATTAGCGCTCCTGTTCCTTCTTCAACCAAGCCCCCATTCAACAGGAGAGAATTCTCACCTTGTGCGAGTGCCCACACTCCCGGCTCTGCGCGATCGAGGTCCTGAAAGGCTCTTATTTGACCTGCGGCTATCCCTTGAGCCACATCTCCATTTACTGTGTAGTCTGGGCGACTAAGAATGCCGACGCTCTCAAGGAAGGTCTCATCTTGTCCGCATCCAATAAATAAAGCACGGGACGACGGCCATACAAGGCGATCCCAAAACAGCAGTGCAAAACGGAGCTCCTGAGGGTCTAAGTTAGTAGACTTTATAAATAGGTGGCTTCCGGTTATCTCAATAGGAGGGCTAACTACTAAACCACGGTAGCTAGCCTTTTTTTCACACGCCCGTAATTTGGATCCTGTGCTTTTCTACGTTTTGCTTCACCCATTATGCCACCCTGTCTCGTACTCTTTATATTGATAGCACAGACCCATCTGATTCACTACTGAATTACTAAACTCCTGAGAGGCTAATGAATATCAGATGTTGGCCGACCCGGCCGCTGGGCGAATGACTGCTCACGACCCAAACCGGACATTCACCTAATGCCATGTACGTAGTTTCCCTAACTACGATTTTCTGAAATCCAAACTAGAATTGATCATCGAGGAGCTATTCGATGACCAAACCAGATACATGTAATCACTGCCTGGGAACAAGGCTGTGCAGACAAGGTAGCGCTGGCCTTGCAAGATTCAGCTGCAAGGATTGTCAGGAATACGCAGGTTATGAGGATAGCAATGAGCTAAGGCTTGTCTGCTGCTCGGTGTGTAAGGGGAGAGGTTTCTTAATAGGACGTAGGTCTTCAGTAGGCTAAGTGCCCTTTGGCATGTAGCCAAAATCGGCCCAAACCGGACATTCGTTTAAGTACATATTAACCACAATAGAACGGCACATCCCTACAAACTAGACTGAGGCGATTAGGGAGATGCATATGGCCACCGCCTTGGATGGCGTCCGTTATCCTCTGGGATGCCCACATTGTAGCCACCGGTTCAAGCTGCCCATCTGTAGGCTGGAGGAAGGCTGTACCATCCTCTGTCCAAAGTGCGGCGCTAGCCTAATAATTTCAAACTATCAGCGCTCACTTATCAAAAGGAAGGTTGAACAAGCTGCCAGTAACCAGGATATCCTGGATGCTCTTCGATAGCTGATCTGTTGGTAAAAACCTTTTGGCAGTTAATCGACCACTTCCCAAAGGGCAGAAAGCGACCCAAACCGGACATTGCAAGTAAGTAGTTTCCCTAACTACGATTTTCAAAAATAAGAACTAATATTTGGTCAATGAGAAGCGATTCGAAAGCCGAACCAGATAGTATCCGGTTACGACCCAGATTGTGTGAAAACTCGAGGTTTAATGAGTTTCATGGGGCTCTCGGCCAAACCCAGACCCAAACATGCATTAATGAGGCGTTTGATGGTGGGGAACTGCAGAGAAACAATGGTCTACTACAATGGGGCACCCCCATTCTAGCACTCCTACTCGTGTTTGCCATGAGCCTTCTTAATGCCGGTTGTAGTGACGGTGGCGTCGTGAGTACGACTACCCCAGCCCTAGCCCTAGCCCCAATTCCAGTCCCCCCAAGTGTGATTACGTCGCCAACATTTTGCACTGGAGGCGATGTGGCAACCAGCGTGGCCGGCGAACCATATTTTGCCTATCCGGCAAATATGAACTGGTCATTTGAAGGAACTTACCAGGATACAACCACTGCACTTACAAACTATTCAAATGTGGTGTCCACCTCCGGCAGCTTGCTGTTTAATGGAAAAAACCTTACTAGTGTAACAGAGAACAATTCGCTGAATGGCGGAGCAATATCCTCATCCTATTTTACAGATGCAAATGTTGCTCAGGAATGGACCCCATTTGTAAATGGGGCAACAAGTGTACCAATTGATCAGTTTCTTTTTCCCCTGATGGTTGGCAAGCGCTGCCGGCAATCCATTGGTGATGTGAATTTCGGTGACGTTGATGGTGATGGCGTTGCAGACATGGGTAGTATGGAAATCGAAACGACCATGCTGGCATTTGAGGATATCACTGTTCCAGCAAAAACTTATCTCAAAGCGGTTAAAACCAGAACAACAATAAGATTGGGTGTAATTCTCTCAAGTACGGGTGAGGTTTTTAATGAGACTGACTCCTTTACTGAGTGGCGTGCTAAGAACGTGGGTCTAGTCAAACGGAATGTCAATGCGGTAGGTAGAGGTAATGGATTTACATTTACGGTTGATGCAGCGGAAGCGCTTACCTGGAGATATTCCGAGTTGCCATATGCTGCGAATGATCTCATTTACGATCCGGTAAGCTCTAAATTGTATGCAAGCATTGCAGGCAACGCGCCTATATATGCCAATCAGATTCTGGCTATTGACCCGGTAACAGGCCAGGCAACTGGATCGGTACTAGTAGGAAACAACCCCGGACCTTTGGCTGTATCCGATGACGGAAGCCAACTTTATGTTGGCATGCTCGGTGCTTCGGAAATTCAGTCGATCAACTTGCCAGCCATGACCACCAATCCTTCATTTACGTTAGGCAATGATCCGTTTTTTGGACCTTATTTCGCTGAGGATATTGAGGCCATGCCAGGTGACCCAAACTCTGTGGCAATTTCATTGATAAACAGCGGGATATCTCCTCGCCATGCAGGAGTCGCCATTTTCACAAATGGGGTTCAACTCTTTAATAAGACACCTAGGCACACTGGAAGTAATAGAATTGTCTTTGGCAATAATGCGAACACTTTATATGGCATCAATAATGAAACGACCGAGTTTGGCTTCAGGGTAATGGCTGTTTCGCCAACTGGTGCAGTAGTGTCTTCGATAACACCAAACTTGGTGCAAAATTTTGGTGAAGATATCCAGTACAGCAATGGAGAGGCATATTTGTCTCACGGTAGGATCATCGATCCTGTTGCATTGATGCAAGCAGGTTCTTTTACATTTAGTGGGGGTGTTTCTGGAGTCTCCGTTGCCCCGGATATTGGCAATAATCGAGTCTATTTTTTACAGAGCAACATTGGAGCTGGTTATATCATCCAATCCTTTGATGCTACAACTAGAACACCGGTCGGATCATTCTCAGTTGCATCAAATCTGATTAAGGCTAGTGCGTTGCAGAAAATGGGGTCTAATGGGTTGGCTTTCCATACATTTGACTGGCCGACATCAGGAAATCAGGCTCAATGGAAAATCGTTTTAGTACATGAAGGAGTAGGGTTATAAATATCCCCATTTTTTCGATAGAATAAAGACTGCGACATAGATGTAGCAGCCTTTGCATAAGTTCGGAGCCTATGAAGCTCGCAAGGAAGTTGATTCCTTATTACTCCCTCGACTATTTTGGGGATAGGAACACATACTCCTTCCGGTAACAGTATTATGCTCGGGATTAGGACGGATCAAAATTCTAAGTTCTTGAATGTCCGCTTATGGCCGAAACCGGTCATTCATACAGACTGTGAAGCGCCGCAGGATGCCAGGTCAGTGCTCTGCTGAACTGAGTGCAAACTGCATCCACCGGAAAGAATGCCTTACGTACGCGCGCGCGAGGCCCCGCCCCCAAACTATTGCAGATCGGCTATGGTGGAAGAAGCGGGACGCGCTCATAAGGGCACCTGCACATGGCCATCATCTGCCGGAATAGGGCCATCAAACGATGCATGGCACGTCAGGCTCATCCTCTCCGAAGATGCCCTTTTCCCCCGAAGTTGCCCGTTTATTTACGCGGGCATCTTGGGCATCTTGGGCATCTTGGGCATCTTGGGCATCTTGGGCATCTTGGGCATCTTGGGCATCTTGGGCATCTTGGCGGGGTAATTCCCACATCCAACCCCCCGAGAAGTCCTGTTTCCTCGATTTGATTCCAAGCCT